>Ga0310345_10000169_pt1 | contig 128717 bp, 124 predicted proteins | sample HC15DNA20500_MG_FD_204667 | JGI IMG/M metagenome (GOLD analysis project Ga0310345, IMG submission 204667) | Marine microbial communities from station ALOHA, North Pacific Subtropical Gyre - HC15-DNA-20-500_MG | ecosystem: Environmental > Aquatic > Marine > Oceanic | place: Pacific Ocean... | reverse complement strand
CCATCCTCGAGTGTCACGTCAACTTCGACAGTCGGGTTGCCCCGGCTATCCAGAATCTGACGGGCAAAAATATCGACGATCTCGCTCATGGCGCATTCCTGTATAGTTCGGCAAATGTAAGTACGCCCCCGGACTTCATCCGAGGGCGCCTTGTCGGTAATTCGTGTTGCTGGAAGGCGCAAGCCTTCAAGCCGGACTTAGTAGTCTTCTTTTGGCTCCAGGACCTGGCGACCGCGGTATACGCCCGTTTTGAGGTCGATATGGTGCGGACGACGCAGCTCACCGGAATCTGCGTCTTCGATGTAGGTGTTGTTGTTCAGCTTGTCGTGCGCACGGCGCATGCCACGCTTGGACGGCGTTGTTTTTCGCTTTGGGACTGCCATGGTCGTGTTCCAGAAGTTTGCAAGCCGATGGCTCGCGTGAATTCAAACCGCGCGTATACTTGCGCGTCCCGCCGAATGCAACCCGTCAGACGAGGCGGGACTGCACTTTCGCAGCTTCGATGAAACTGGCGAACAGAGGGTGCGGTTCGAAAGGACGAGATTTGAGTTCCGGGTGAAACTGCACGCCGATAAACCACGGATGATCCTTGAGTTCGATCGTTTCCGGTAGCAAGCCGTCCGGCGACATACCTGCAAAGCTAACGCCGGCCTTTTCCATTGCGTCGACATAGCCGCGGTTCACTTCATAACGGTGGCGATGGCGCTCCGAAATTTCGGTCGTTCCGTAGATCTCGGCGATCTTGCTGCCTTTCTTGAGCAAGGCAGGATAGGCGCCGAGGCGCATGGTGCCACCCTTGTCGGTGTTCTCATCGCGCTGGATTTTCTCATTGCCTTTGGTCCACTCCTCAATGAGGCCAACTACAGGCTCATCGGTCGCGCCAAATTCCGTTGTCGATGCTTTTTCAAAGCCGGCCATATGGCGCGCCGCTTCAATAACGGACAGCTGCATACCATAGCAGATACCGAAACATGGAATATTGCGCTCACGGGCGAACCTTGCCGCCCGCATCTTGCCGTGAGCGCCGCGTTCGCCAAAGCCGCCCGGTAGAAGGACTCCATGAACGCCTTCCAGAATGTCGAGCGGATGATGCTCATCATCGAACTGCTCAGAATCAATCATGCGGACCTTCACCCGCACCTTGTTCGCAAGTCCGCCATGCACCAGCGCTTCTGACACGGACTTATAGGCATCCGGCACATCGGTGTATTTTCCCACAAGCCCAATACACACCTCGCCATCAGGGTTGTGGATCGTCCTGGCGATTTCGTTCCAGCGTGTCAGGTCTGGCTTCGGCGCATCCGACATCCGGAAATGCCACAGCACCTCCGTGTCCAGTCCCTCAGCATGATAGGCAGCCGGAACGTCGTAAATGTGGCCGACATCGCGCGCTTCAATCACGCTCGACGGGCGGACATTACAAAAACTGGCAATCTTGCCCTTTTCGGTTTCCGGGATCGGACGGTCGCAGCGGCACAGGAGGATCTGCGGCTGAATGCCAATCGAACGAAGCTCCTTGACGGAGTGCTGTGTCGGCTTGGTCTTCATCTCACCGGCTGCCGGAATGTATGGCAATAGCGTCAGGTGGATAAAGCAGGCACGCTCCGGCCCGAGCTCCTGGCCAAGCTGACGGATCGCTTCGAAGAAAGGCAGGCCTTCAATGTCTCCCACCGTGCCGCCGATTTCGCAGAGCACAAAGTCGACGCCTTCGCCCGGATCGGACAGGACGAACTCCTTGATCGCATCGGTGACGTGCGGAATCACCTGGATTGTCGCACCGAGGAAATCGCCGCGTCGCTCCTTCTCGATGATCGACTGATAAATGCGACCGGTGGTGATGTTGTCGGACTGTCGGGCCGAAACGCCGGTAAAACGCTCATAGTGGCCAAGATCGAGGTCCGTCTCGGCGCCATCGTCCGTGACGAAGACCTCGCCATGCTGGCGCGGCGACATCGTACCGGGGTCGACATTGAGATACGGATCAAGCTTGCGCAGGCGCACCTTGTAGCCGCGCGCTTGGAGGAGAGCCCCCATCGCGGCAGATGCAATGCCTTTTCCCAGCGAGGAAACCACGCCGCCCGTAATGAAAATATAGCGGATCATGGGATATCAGTTTGCCCGATTCGCTGCGCGCCGCCATCAAGACGAGCACTAGTTGTTACTGAGGCTGCTCTTCTTCCACAGCTTCTTCGTCGGTATTGGGTGCAACGTCACTTTCGGGAACGTCAGTCGCCAGTGGATCATCGACCTGGGTATCCGTTGCAAGAGGATCAGTCGCTTCCGGCAGCGTCGAAAGAGGTTCAGACGGTCCATCATCCAGGAGCGGTGCGGTTGGATCGTTCAGCACGTCGAGTGGATCAGTGCCGAGGCCGCCGCCCGATTCCTCATCCAGCTGCCGCTCAATCGCTGTGCGGGTATCGCCCATATGACGGGTCGCAATCGTCGTTAGCACCAGGCTGGTAACGAAGAAGATGCCGCCAAAAATAATAGTGGTGCGCACAAGCGCGCCCGCAGCGCCGCGCCCGGACATCAGTCCGCCGCCGCCACCGCCCCCACCAATTCCAAGTGCACCGCCCTCGGAGCGCTGCATCAGCACAACGACGACAAGCACAAGGCTCACTAGAATATGGACGACGAGGATGACAGTCATTGAAGTCTCTTTGGAACGCTTGAGGCGCCGGATAAGCCGTTAAGCCCGCCGCGCCAAGCCCCCTATCTCACAATTGGCTTATACACGCGGCGTAAATGGCGAGGAAATCATCGGCTTTCAAGCTGGCGCCACCAATCAGGCCACCATTGACATTGGATACGGCCAGGAGGTCGCCGGCATTACCTGGCTTCATGGAGCCGCCATATAGAATGGGTGTTTCAGTGCCTTGCGCGCCGAAACGGCTTTCAAGGGCCGAGCGAATGGCATCGTGCACTTCCGCGACCTGCTCGACCGTCGCGACTTTGCCGGTGCCGATGGCCCAAACGGGTTCGTAAGCCACGACAAAATCGGCACCGGCAGCTTTATCGGGGATTGACCCGACCAGTTGATTGCCCACGACATCAAGGGTGCGGCCTGCCTCCCGCTCATCCAGCGTCTCCCCGACGCAAATGATCGGAACGAGGCCGCCGCGAAAGGCAGCCTTCACTTTTTCCGCGATACCGTCATTGGATTCGCGATGGTCGGCGCGGCGCTCTGAATGCCCGAGGATCACGTATGTGCCGCCGGCATCTGCGATCATTTCCGCTGATACATCACCTGTGTGGGCGCCAGACTGAACGGCGTGACAATCCTGAGCGCCAAACTTCAGCCTTTCTGTCGCAGCCGAGGATGTCATTGATGCGAGAAGCGTAGCCGGCGGGCAAATCAGGCAATCGGCCTTGTCTTCGAACGCCGCCAGTCCCTTCTCTATCTTTTGAGTGACTTCAATCGACCCAAGAAGACCGTTCATCTTCCAGTTCCCGGCGATTAGTGGCCTGACCATACGGCGTTCCCCATCTTGCAACTACCAGCGGCCTCGCCTAGCAAGCTCATCTGTACGAGACAAGACAAACGGTGAGGTCATCCGCGTATGCTGACCCTGTTCAGGAATATGCTCCGCACAAAGCTTGCGGGCCTTCTTTTCCTTCTTTTGATTATTGCCATGGGCGCATGGGGTGTAACCGACGTCTTTTCAGGCGGGATCGGCAGCAACCTTGCTGTCGCAGGCAACACAAAGCTCACGGAAGCCCAGCTTGACCAGGAGGTCGAGCGAAGATTGCGAACGGCAACGGATGATCGCGGTCGCGCCATCAGCAAGGCGCAGGCTGTCGAACAGGGTCTCATCGACCAGATTTACCAGCAGGAACTCTTCCGGACCACCATGATGGCATATGCGGATCGTCTAGGCGCGGTCGCAACAGATAATGCTGTCCTCGAGGTCATTCGAGAGGATCCATCCTTCGCTAGCGATACAGGCACATTCGACCCGATTCGGTTTCAGCAACTGCTGCAGGCCAACGGATTTTCCGTACCGCTCTTTGAGACGTTTCTGAAGCGTGACATGACGATCTCGCGTCTTACGGGGGTGTCCCAGACGGCCCTGCGACCACCGCGTCCCATTACGGCGTTGCAGGCTTCCTACAATGGAGAGCTTCGCAAGGCGGCATGGTTCATCCTGCCACGTTCCGCATTGCCACCAGCCGAAGATGTGACGGATGAGGACCTGCAGACATATTATGATCAGCAGAAGCAGGCTTTCGCCCAGCCCCAGCGTCGCTCTATCAGCCTCATACAGCTCAAGCTGGACGATTTCCTCAATCAGGCCAACCTGACTGAAGAAGACCTTCGCGCATATTATGAAGCGGTGAAATTCCAGCGTTATGCCGGGCCCGACACGCGCACCTGGACTGAATTCATGTTCAACAGCGAAGCCGAAGCCCGTCAGGCACTCGGGCGGATCGCGGGCGGTGCCAATGCTGACTCCATTGCCGGACTAGCCAATTCTACGCAGCGTCGCGGTCCCCAATCGACAATGGCAAGCGCTGCACTTGCCGAGCGTGTCTTCGGCCCGTCGGCTCAACAGGGTGGCATCTTCGGACCGGTGCAGACCGGCAATTACTATACCGTCGCCCGGCTTGAAGCGATCGAAGCGGGTGAAGTCGAACCGTTTGAAGCCGTCCGCGAAGACATCTTCGATGCATTGTCACGCGAGCAGGCCATTGGCCTCTATTACGATTCACTCAGCCGGTTAGACAATCTGATTGGCACCGGCGCCGGACTTGAAGAAATCGCGAGCGAAATGGGCACACCGGTTCTGAGCTTCATTGCTGTCGACCGAACCGGAGTGACGGAGCTTGGTCTTGCCCCGAGCGTGCTTCGCGCCGACCCAGAAATTCTCACGCGAGCCTTTGACCTTACTGAGGGGGCAAAGACCGCCAGGTTTGGACAGGACGAGACGGCCTACATGCTCCGCGTCGATTCCGTGACCGAAGCCCGCACGCCGGAGTTTGCAGAGATCCGCGATGATCTTCGCGCCATGCTGCAAGCCCAGCGAAACAATGAACTACTTGGCAGCAGTGCACAGAAGGTCAAGTCCGACATTGAGTCTGGCGCCACGACCTTTGAGGCTGCAGCCGCAGAGTTTGAAAGCGAGATCATATCCCCCGACATCGCCTTCACACGACGGTCCTCGAACTCTACGGTCGTGCCAGCCCAATATGTCGCTGCCGCTTTTGCGATGCAGGCTGAGGGTGAAGTCTATATTGCACCGACCCAGAACCGCGATGAAGTCGCCATCGTTCAACTCGTATCGATCGATCGCGCTTCCCCAGACGAACTGGACGCACTGTCTGCAATATCCGGACAGCAGATCCAGCAGCAGCTTACGAATGACCTGTTCGAGGCCTTTGCAACCGAAATCCAGAAGGATGTGCAACTGGAAATCAATCAGAGCTCGCTCGAAAGCTACAAAGCACGCGTGAATCCAGACTCATGACCCGCGACCACCTGATTGTGAGACGGCGGATCGGGGATATCGAGACGCCGGTATCTGCCATGCTCAAGCTGGATCCCGAACGGGCTGGATCTTTCCTTTTTGAATCGATCCACGGCGGCGAGCGGCTCGGGCGATACTCCTTCCTCGGAGTTCAGCCGATAAAGTGGTTTCGCATCCATGACGGCATTTCTGAAGTGGCCGACAATCCGGAATTTGCCCATGCGGAACGTCTCGACATGACGCCGGTGGAGGCCCTGCGTTACTTTACCGAAGCCGGTCGTGCCGAAACTGGCGAGGCGGACCTGCCGCCGATGGCATCAGGCACATTCGGCTATATCGGCTATGACATGATCCAGTATGTCGAACCGGTGACAATTTCAGCCCCGGACCACTTGCAGGTGCCAGATGCTCTGCTGGTCATACCCGGAGCGGTCCTTGTCTTTGATCACCTTTATCAGGAACTCATCCTCGTGGCCCGGCACAATGCCGGCGACCAATCCTCAGCCCAACGATTGCTGGATGAGATCGAGGACGCGCTTGAGAAAGTGCCTCCGCTCTCACCCCGCGAAAACACGGCTGATGCCCTCGATTTCAAATCGAATACGAGCAAAGAGCGCTATTTCGAGATGGTCGAGGCCGCGATCGATTATGCAAGGGCCGGCGACACGTTCCAGATTGTGCCCAGCCAGCGTTTCTCTGCGCCGTTCAGCCGCCGGTCGATCAGCCTGTATCGGGCGCTACGCAGGCTAAACCCTTCCGCATTCATGTTTCATATGAACCTGGATAGGGTCCGGCTTGTGGGGTCCAGCCCTGAAATCCTGGTCCGCGTCAGGGATGGCCGCGTTGCAATCCGCCCGATTGCAGGCACCCGCCCGCGTTCAGGCGACCCGGTGGAGGATGCGAAGCGCGCTGCTGACCTGCTCGCCGATGAAAAGGAATGCGCCGAACATCTTATGCTGCTCGATCTCGGACGCAATGATGTCGGGCGTGTCGCCGCCTACGGCAGTGTGGAAGTCAGCGAACAGTTTATCGTGGAGCGCTACAGCCACGTCATGCATATTGTCAGCCATGTGGAAGGCGACTTGCGCGAAGGCCTCGACAGTGTCGATGCGCTACTGGCGGGCCTTCCGGCGGGCACCGTTTCCGGAGCACCGAAAATCCGCGCCATGCAGATCATCGACGAACTCGAAACATCGCGGCGTGGCATTTATGGCGGCGCCGTAGGATATTTTGGCTGGAATGGAGACATGGATACCTGCATCGCCTTGCGCACAGCAGTTCTAAAGGACGGCCAGATCCATGTTCAGGCTGGCGGCGGCGTCGTGCTGGATAGCAAGCCGCAATACGAGTACGACGAAACGGTCCATAAAGCTGGCGCCCTGAAGCGAGCTGCTGAGCTCTCAGCCATTTACGAGTTCGATCAATGATCCTCGTCGTCGACAATTATGACAGCTTCACCTGGAACCTGGTCCATTATGTCGAACAGGCCGGAGGACGAACCAGAGTTATCCGCAATGATGAAATGTCGGCGAACGAAGCTCTGGCGCTCGCGCCTGCCGGAGTGGTGCTTTCACCAGGACCCTGCACCCCACTGGAGGCCGGCATCTGCGTCGATCTCGTGAATTCGGCCCCCGACGATCTGCCAATCCTCGGCGTCTGTCTCGGTCACCAGTCGATTGGTCACGCCATGGGCGAGCCTGTTGTCCATGCTCAGGCCATTCTGCACGGCAAGATTTCCCGCATCAGACATGACGGCACCGGCCTGTTCGAAGGCCTGCCGAATGAATACGATGTCGTTCGCTACCATTCGCTTGCCATTCCGGCGGCCAGGCTTCCGGAGACCTTGGTCGCTGACGCCTGGACCGCGGATGGGGAGATCATGGCCGTGCACCACAAGACCCGGCCCGTTTTCGGCGTCCAGTTCCATCCGGAATCCATCAAGACCCAATACGGCCACGAACTTATCCAGAACTTCCTGAAGCTGACATGACGGATGACATTACGGTCAGGGCCCGGAAACTACTGAACGAAATGCGTCCGTTCGCACCCAGCGCCGCGCCGGGTCAGAATCTCCTGCCCCCAGAAACGCGCCGCGACATTGACGGAGAGTTTGCATCCACGCCTGTCTGGCGTGCTGGTGACGGGCCGGACACAACCCTGTTCGTTCATGGCTGGGACGACAGCCATCGCGTATGGCGAACCTTTGCAATGAGCTATCTGCAAACGGGGCGCCCGGTGTTGCTCATGGACCTTCCCGGACACGGTGCGTCGAAAGCCGAACATTGTGCATGGCCCTATGCAGGCGCGGCTGCTCGCAGTGTCTGCGACGCAGAAGGACCGATCGAGACCATCATTGCCCATTCCTTCGGATGCGAAGCCGCTGTCCGCGCAGTCGAAACCGGCGCCGAGGCACAAAATCTCGTACTCATTGCCCCTCCGCTTCGCACCCCGGATCGCGGCTGGGTGCGCCGAATGCGCAGTGAGGGAATCGAGGAGGCAGTCATTCACAAGGCTCAGGACCTTTTCAGGGACCATAGCGGTGCTGACATTGAAGGACAGAATTTCCGCGGCACGCTCGAGGCATTCAACGGACGCATCATTCTGGTTGGATCAGAATCGGACGAAGATTGCCCGCTCCCGCCCATACGGGACCTCGCCAGCGCGCTTCCGAATGCACAGTTGATTGAAGATGATGACCTCGGTCACCGCGACCTTGCATTGGACCCTGGAATACTGTCCAGAATATCTCACTTGCTTGCCACCTGACCGATTGTTCAAATGCCAAATTCTGCCCTCTCTGACTCCATCAAGGCGCTCGCGCGCTGTGAAGAACTCGCCACCGAGACACTCGAGGCCGCGTTTGACACACTACTTTCAGGTGACGCCCAGCCAGAACAGGTCGGAGCCTTCCTTATGGGCCTCGCAGTCCGCGGCGAAACGTCCACTGAACTTTATGCGGGTGCCCGAATCATGCGGCAGCACGCTCGCACAGTGGATATTGCTGGTCCGCTTCTGGATACGTGCGGCACTGGCGGACTTCCCTGGACCTCGCTCAACACTTCGACAGCGAGTGCCCTCGTTATTGCCGCTGCTGGCGGCAGGGTCGCAAAACATGGCAATCGTTCGGTACCGCCCAAAACCGGATCGGCAGACGTGCTTGAAGCGCTCGGTGTCGAGCTCGATATACCGGCATCGCGCTTTGTCCGCTCAATTGAGGAAGCAGGCGTCGGTTTTCTCTACGCGCGCAGCCACCACTCGGCGATGCGCCATGTCGCACCGATCAGGTCGACGCTCGGCATCCGCACAATTTTCAATCTGCTCGGTCCACTCTCCAATCCGGCCAGTGCGACCCACCAGATTCTTGGCGTGTACGAGCCTCGCTGGCTCATGCCGATGGCCGAGACACTGCAGAAGCTCGGCGTACAGAAGGCCTGGGTCGTGCACGGTGTCGACGGGGTGGACGAATTGTCGATCTCCGGAAATTCGGACATCGTCGAAGTGACATCGGAAGGCCTGAAGTCGTTTTCCATCTCACCGGCCGATGCCGGGCTGGACACCAGTCCGCTCTCCGCACTCGAAGGTGGCACAGCCGAGCAGAACTCAGCCGCCATACGTGATCTCCTCGAAGGCCGCCATGGACCGTTCCGCGACATGGTGGTCCTGAATGCGGCTGCCGGTCTTCACATTCTAGGACTTGCGGAAGATTTGCGCGCGGGAGCCGACCTTGCGGCCCGCGCTATCGACGGCGGAGCAGCCCTGCACACGCTCGCGACGCTCGCAGCCATCAGTCATGGAGCCACGTCAGCATGATCACGGCGCTCGACCGCATCATTGAGTACAAGCGAGATGAAGTTGCAGCCCTGAAGCGACGGCACTCGGCAAGCGATCTTCTGCGCACCGCCAGGACTGCCGCGCCCCCTCGCGGTTTCGAGGCCGCCTTGTCGCAAACAGTGAGCGAAGGCGCGAACGCACTCATCTGCGAACTGAAACGCAAATCCCCCTCCGCCGGCATGATCGAAGCCGGAGCAGACCCTATTAACGTGGCTCAGCAGTACGAACAGGGCGGCGCGGCCTGTCTGTCCGTCCTGACTGACATGCCAAGTTTCGGAGGCTCACTGGACGACCTTGCTGCGGTACACAATTCGGTTTCGCTCCCCATCCTGCGCAAGGAATTCATGATCGACACGCTGCAGGTCATGGAAGCCCGCGCCCATTCAGCGGATGCCATCCTCGTCATCCTGTCGGCGGTCGACGATGCCCTTGCTGGCGATCTCATTGCCACCGCAAATGATCTTGGCATGGATGTCATCGTCGAGGTCCATGATGAGGCCGAACTTGAACGGGCCAATCGCCTACCAACCACACTCATTGGCGTAAACAATCGCGACCTGAAGCGGATGGTCACGGACCTTTCCGCGACTGAACGACTGGTTCCACAACTGGCAGCAGGCAAGACACTGATTTCCGAAAGCGGGATATCTACCCCCGAACACATCCAGCGGCTACGCAAGGCTGGTGCTCGCAGATTTCTCATCGGCGAGAGCCTGATGAAGTCCACCGATCGCATCCAGGCGTGCAAAGCTTTGTGCAACGCGACCTGATATTGACCTGAAACGAGAACGCATGTAGAACATGTGTGAACAATTCTAGTTGATTCGGAGAGCCATCGTGCTGACAAGTAAACAGAAAGAGCTGCTTCTCTTCATTCATGAGAGAATCAAGCAGGATGGAGTGTCGCCCTCATTCGACGAGATGAAGGAGGCCCTGAACCTCGCATCGAAATCCGGCATTCATCGTCTCATTACAGCGCTTGAGGAGCGTGGCTTCATCAAACGGCTCGCAAACCGCGCGCGCGCTCTGGAAGTGTTGAAGTTGCCGGACTCGGCGACGCCATCCGCGCCGCCCCGTGGGCGACAGGTCTTCCGGCCCAGTGTTGTCGGCAGTGCCCCTCCACGCCTTTCCGATCACACCATTCCTGTCCTCGGCCGTATTGCCGCAGGCGTGCCTATTGAGGCGATACAGCATGAGACCGCCCGTATCCGTCCGCCAGACGATCTGCCGGAGGGCGACGATCATTTCGCACTCGAGGTAAAGGGCGATTCAATGATCGATGCCGGCATTCATGATGGTGACCTGGTGATACTGAAACGCACGGATGACGCTCATAGCGGCGATATCGTCGTGGCGCTCATCGATGAGGAAGAAGCGACACTGAAGCGTCTGCGCAAGAAGGGCGCGTCCATTGCGCTCGAGGCTGCCAATGCCGCTTATGAAACCCGGATCTTCGGACCGGATCGCGTGCGCATTCAGGGTAAGCTTGTCGCACTGGTTCGTCGCTACGACTAGGGTGAGCCCTCGCCTTCTTGGCAGGGCGTCCATGGCCGGTGCCCGCATCGCGGCCGCGATACCTTCACGTTGCCTGTCACGGTCGCATAGAGGGAGACAGGAGCATCTGCCGCGGTGAAGGACCAGACAGGCGCGTCTGCGCATTCAGTTGCGGGCTCACGGCTCGATATGAGCGCTAGAGTGTCACCACAAGACGTGGTTTCGCCTCCTGACGCTCCGATGACTACGATTCCATTCCTAGTAGGGACACGGCACACAACCTCACGACAGTCTCTCGCAGTGCTGATATCCGAGAACCGCAAGGGCGGAAGACCGTCGCCATCCCCGTAGACATAACGCTCGACCGAACCTTCCGGAACGGTGATGAATGCGTCTCCTGACGCCGATACGTGAACGACCTGCACGGGTGACAGAACGAAGGCCCCAGCGGCAGAACCTGCAATCGCACCCACAAGGCTGGCTCTTTTCCAGATACCGTCGACGAGACAGGCGACGGCAAGGGCTACAATCAGGCACACGAAAGTGAGATCCGGCATGGCGCGGCCAAGTCGAAACCCCTCACCGCCTCCGCTCGAAGCCCATGCGGCTATATCCTGAATACGCTCCAGAGACATGCCAAAAATGCCAAGGAACACGTTGGACAGGCCCAGTGGCCAGGTCACCAGGGCGAGCCCAGCGCACGGCGCACTGATAAAGGTGAAGATGGGCATGGCGAGAAGATTCGCTGCGAGCCCCCAAGGTGCGAGACGGTCGAAATGATAGAGCGCAAAAGGTGCCGTAGCTGCGGCCCCGACAACCGACGTCAGAACCAATGACTTCAACACCATGCCGATACCCCCGCCATAGATGCCCCGGAGCCTGCGATGCCGCGTCCAGGCCTCAAAACTCGCAATCAGGCCACCGGTCGCTGCAAATGACATCTGGAAGCCAGGCGACATGACGCTTTGAGGCTCAAGGATGACGACAAGGATCATTGCGATCGCGAAAGACCGGAGGCTCAACGGCGACCTGTCGAGAACGATGGCCCCGAAGAACACCGCTGCCATTATGAAAGCCCGCTGCGTCGATATACTCGCTCCCGACAGGGTCATATATGCAGCAGTGGCTACAATTGCGGCGAGTGCAGCGACCTTTTGCACTGGATAGCGAAGCGCCAGCCATTCCCAGAGCGCCAGTCCTCGTCGAACAGCAAAGTAGACCAGCCCGCCTACAAGTCCGAGATGAAGGCCGGATATGGCGAGAAGATGCGCCAGACCGGAGTTTCGCAGCGCCTCCACATTGTCTTGGTTCATGAAACTTCGGTCGCCCGAGGTCAGGGCCGCCGCAAATCCTCCAGCCTCTGGTCCAGCCTTGTCTGCTACATGTATGGCCAGCGCGCGCCTCCACTGCGCGATTCTCGTTTTGACGCCGTCCAGGCCCGGCCGTTCTCCGCTAAGCGCACCTCCCCTGCATCGCCCCTGTACATATCCGACAGCGCCAAGACCGTCGAAATAAGCCTGCCTGCTGAAGTTATAGTCGCCTGCGACTGCAGGCTGAGGCGGAGGTCGCAGAACGCCCCAGCACCGCACAAAGCGGCCCGGCTCCACATTCAGGGACAAGGTATGCGTCATCCGGACTTCAGGCGGCAGCGCCGTGCTCGGCTCCCCGCCAATCGCAGTGACGTCAATGCGAAGGCGCGGCCCTTTCTCCCCTGGTTCGATATTTGTGATCCAGCCCTCAATCATGGTTGGGCCCAACGTACGAGTGAGCATGGGAGACGCCCGCAATTCCGTATGGGCCTTTCCGGCCAGCGCACCTGCCGTTGTGCCGGCGGCCACAATGCAGATAAGCCGCAGCAAAACAGGAAGATCTATATGCCGCACAGCCCTCACGGCGGCGAAAACGAAAACGCAGACCATGGCGACCTGCACGACCGCGGGTTCGAAGGGAAGTGAAAAGTAGGTCGCTGCACCGGCACACATTCCAAGCGCGAAATAAACCGGCGCTTTCAGAATCCGGCGCGAGACAGCCCTTTCCGGGCTGGTATCGCTGCTGAATTCAGCCCACCTCTTGCCTGAAGCCGTGTGAGCGTGTTCATGGCGATCAAACTGATTGGAACCGTGAACTTTCGACCCAATGTCTGACGTATGACGACGATTACCCGTTTTGCCCCCTCCCCGACCGGTATGTTGCACATTGGCGGTGCCCGGACTGCCCTTTTCAACTACTTGTTTGCTCGCCGCAATCAGGGAAAGTTCCTGCTTCGCATTGAAGACACTGACAAGGCGCGATCAACTCAGGAAGCCGTGGATGCCATTCTGGACGGAATGAGCTGGCTTGGACTTGAGTCAGGCGAAGTGCCGATTTTCCAGGCTGCGCGCGCGGACCGCCACGTCGAGTGCGCTGAGCAAATGATTGCCTCCGGCAAGGCCTTTCGTTGCTATGTGACCCCGGAAGAGCTGCAGGATCGACGCGAAAGAGGCGAAGCAGCAAGAGCGAGCGCGAAGAAGGACGGAATCAGCGAAACCGAAAAAAGTGCGCTCCTTGCGCAAGCGAGCGAATTACTGGCTCCATTCCGTTCTCCATATCGCGATGGCCGCACGCCTGCTGATACTGATGCGCCCTACACGGTACGACTTCGCGCGCCTGATTCCGGAGAGATATCCGTTGCCGACAAGGTACAGGGCGATATCCGCATCAAGGCAGACGAGATTGACGATCTGATCCTGCTGCGTGCGGATGGTTCGCCGACCTACATGCTCGCCGTAGTCGTGGATGATCATGATATGGGAGTTACCCACGTGATCCGCGGCGATGACCACCTTCGCAATACATTCCGTCAGGTACCGATTTACGAGGCCATGGGTTGGGACATTCCGGTCTTTGCGCACGTCCCGATGATCCATGGCGACGACGGCGCCAAACTGTCCAAGCGCCACGGTGCTCTCAGCACGACAGCCTATCGCGACATGGGCTATCTGCCAGAGGCATTGAATGCCTACCTGCTCCGCCTCGGCTGGAGCCATGGGGACCAGGAACTCTTTACTCTGGACGAGGCCTCCGAAGTATTTTCCCTGGAAGCCATCAACAAATCTCCTGCGCGCCTGGACCTCGCGAAACTGAATGACGTGAACGCCCATTTCATCCGCACTTGCGATCCTGAGCGCTTGATGACCCTGCTCAAGCCATGGCTCGAGAAAGCGGCGGAAGCTCCCCTGTCATCTGACATACTCGCGAAGATCGAGACCGCACTTCCCTCGATGAGCGACAGAGGCGCGACCCTGCCTGAGCTGGCTGAGGCGTTCAGATTCTTCTGGACCGCCAACACTGATAACCTGAACAAAAAGGCCAGGAAGGCCTTGTCAGGAGACGGGCTCGCTCGTCTGTCGAAATTGCGGCTAGCCATTGCCAATGTTACGGAATGGAGCGATACCGCATTGCAGCAATTGCTGACGTCTTATTGCGAGCAGAACGAACTGTCATTTGGACAGATCGGCCCCCCCATCCGCGCGGCGCTGACAGGGGGTTTGCCTGCGCCAGACCTCGCTCCCGTCATGGCATGGCTGGGCAAGGACGAGACGCTCAGGCGACTGGATTTTCACCTCGCTTCCACCGAAGCGCAGGACAAGTAAAGCAAGAATAGAGGGCTGATATGGAAAACAAGACGAAACCAGCTGGCACGGCCAAGCTTGAGCTGAATGGCAAAGGATACGAACTACCGGTACTGAGCGGCACTCACGGCCCGAACGTTATTGATGTCGCTGCCCTGTACAAGCAGGCAGGTGTCTTCACGCTCGATCCGGGCTTCACCTCAACCGCTAGCTGCGAGTCACAGATTACATTCATCGATGGCGATGAAGGCATTCTTCTTCATCGCGGTTATCCAATTGATCAACTTGCTGACCAGTCTGGATATCTCGAGGTCTGCTACCTGCTGCTCAATGGCAAACTCCCCAACCAGACCGAATTCAAGACCTTCGCCCGGGAAATCACGCAGCACACAATGCTTCACACGCAGATGGACCGCTTCTTTGATGGCTTCCGGCGCGACAGCCACCCGATGGCGATGCTCACCGGCAATGTAGGCGCTCTTTCCGCATTCTATCCCAGCTCAATGGACAGTGCTGATCCCGAAGAACGGCGCCTCGCCTCCATCAGACTGATTGCCAAGATGCCAACACTGGCTGCTCGCATCTACAAGTATTCCATTGGTCAGCCCTTCGTGAACCCGCGCAATGAGCTCTCTTATGCAGAGAACTTCCTGCGTATGTGCTTCTCGGTGCCTGCAGAGGACTACAAGATCAGTCCGACACTCTCCAAGGCGATGGACCGCTTCTTCATCCTCCATGCCGATCACGAGCAGAATGCGTCGACCTCCACCGTCCGCCTTGCCGGATCGTCAGGCGCTCACCCATATGCGGCCGTTGCCGCAGGTGTTGCCTGCCTGTGGGGGCCGAGCCATGGCGGCGCGAATGAAGCCTGCCTCAACATGCTGCGTGAAATCGGATCGGTTGACCGGATTCCCGAATTCATTGCACGGGCGAAAGACAAGAGTGACCCGTTCCGCCTCATGGGCTTCGGACACCGCGTCTACAAGAATTACGACCCCCGCGCCAAGGTCATGCAGCAGACCGCTCATGAAGTTCTCGACGAACTCGGCGTTCGCGACACGCCAATCCTCAAAGTGGCGATGGAGCTTGAAAAGATCGCGCTTAATGACGAGTACTTCATCGAGAAGAAGCTCTACCCGAATGTCGACTTCTATTCTGGCATCATCCTTGATGCGATGGGCTTCCCGACCGAAATGTTCACCGTCCTGTTTGCCCTGGCCCGTACCGTTGGCTGGGTGTCACAGCTGAACGAGATGCTCGACGACCCAACGCAGCGTATTGGCCGTCCACGCCAGATCTACACCGGCGAAGCGATGCGTGATTTCGTTCCGGTGTCGCAACGCAGCTGATCAGACCATTGAAAGTATTGCAGCCGCAGCAATCTCGGCTGAATTTTCCTGGCCCTCTCCCATTCGGGAGAGGGCTTTGTTTTGCGCAGAAACCTGCTCTGAGCGTGCGGCAGGACTATCGAGCATCTCAATCGCCTTCAACGCCATGCGCTGCGCGCTGAATTTCGTTTGAACGAATTCAGGCACAACTTCGGTGTCATCGGCAGCGACGTTCAGCAGCGTGATATGTTGTGGCTTGAAGAGAAAACCGCGGGCCAGTCCCCAGGTGATCCAGCCCGTCTTATAACCCACGAGAAACGGCACCGACTGCATTGCAAGCTCGCTGGTCACCGTGCCTGAACAAGCCAGCGCATAATCGGCGCTAGCCATAACGTCGAAACGGTCTGCATCCGGGCGTGTCAGCGTCGCCCAGTCCGATAGACTGCGAAAAGCATCAACGAAGTTCGCTCGGACGGACGCTGCAGGCTGGAAGACAATTTGCGTTTCGGGGCGGGCAGTCTTCACCCGATATGCCGCTTCGACAAGGACAGGTGCCACATTTCTGATTTCGCTCGGTCGGCTTCCCGGCAGGACCAGCAACATGTCGGACTGTTCGGATACGCCAACCTGCGCCCTGCCCCGCTCCCGAGAGCCCTTGTAGCCTCTCGATAATGCAGGATTTCCCATTACGGTAACAGGCAGGCCAAACGGCTCATAAAACGGTACTTCCATGGCGTGAATGCAAACCAGGTGATCGACTGTGGTAGCCAGGGTCTTGGCTCGCCCCGGGCGAGTGGCCCAGACCTGCGGCCCGACCACTTTCACCAGCCTGATCTGCGGGGCACGCTCGCGAATGCGCTGGGCGACCCGCAGCGTGAAGCCCCATGAATCAACCAACGCTACAACATCAGGCGCGAAAGCAATGATTTCATCGGCGGCCGCGTCGGCAATCTCGACGACCCGCTTGTAGACCTTCAAGCCTTCGATCAGGCCGATCACCGACAATTCAGAAACATCAATATCTGAGCGTACACCGCGGGCGGCCATCTCTTCTTTCCCGACGCCGGCAATCTCGCAATTCGGTTCCGCGCTCCGGACGGCATCGATGATTTCGCCAGCGAGGAGATCACCGGACGCTTCTGCCGCTACGATGAAAACCTTCGTCATCGCGCGATCATTCCCACTCGACCGGGAAGCCGTACACGAAGATGCCGGTCTCCTGACAAAGTTTCCCGATGTCAGTACGATTTAGAAGCAGCGCCCCTCCGGCTTCGACTCCGATGCCTGAAAGACCCGCATCAGCGGCGCGGCGAACAGTGTCCGGACCGATTGTCGGCAGATCTATGCGCCGCTCCTGGATTGGTTTTGGACGTTTGACCAGAACACCCTTGGCCTTGCCTCTCCTACCCCTAATTTCTGGCTCAAGACCGGCAACCCGCTCCAGCATCCTGTCGGTACCTTCCTGAGCCTCGACGGCCAGGATGAGGCCATCGCACACGACAGCGCCCTGCCCGATGTCCAGGCGGCCGATCTCACCTGCAATCTTCGCCGCCTTCTTCATGTCCGCTATCGCCTCTTCGGACGGCGCCGGACCGAACAGAACACCCGCGCCGGCCTTGAGGTCGGAAGCGGCGTCTTCGGCAGCGATAACTTTGAACCCTTCGGACTCCAGTTCTTCAACGATGACACGCAGCAAAGCATCATCACCATTGCGCGCAGCCTTGAGCACACGAGGCAACAATTTTGCGCCGCGAAGGTCCAGCTTGATATCCGAAAAGTTCGGGCGTTTGACGATCCCGGCGAACACCACTTCTTCGCAGCGTTCCGCCTTGAATGTCTTGATAAGCCTGCCGATCTGACCAATCCCGACAGTTGTTCCGGCATAGGATTCGAGCTGCTTCTCTTCAAAACCTGCCAGTCTAGCGACATAGACCTCATCACCACCGGCCGTCCGCGCTTCAGCAATGCTGACCGGCAAGTCTCCCAGCCCGGCAATAATACCAAGTTTGGGCATGCTTCAGACTACTCCGGCAGACACAGCGCCCGGCTCTTGCCGGCTTTTATGAACTCGATGATCTCGACCAGCTCCGGACAGTCCCCATAGGTTTCCTCAGCATCCGCCACACGCTCGCTGAAGGTGCCTTCCTTCGCGAACAGCATGCGATAGGCCGCCCGCAGGTCGTGAATGGACTTGCGGCTGAACCCCCGGCGTTTCATGCCGACAATGTTGAGCCCGGCCAGATGAGCGTGGTTCCCGATTACAGAGCCGTAGGGAATGATATCTGCAACAACGATGGCACCACCGCCAACAAATGCGTGGCGACCGATCCGGCAGAACTGATGCACTGCGGCGAGCCCGCCCATCCAGACCTGGTCACCAACGATAATATGGCCACCGATCTGAACCCCATTGGCGAAGACGCATTTATTGCCGACATGGCAATCATGCGCCACATGCGCGCCCACCATGAGCAGGCAGTCGTCGCCGACGGAAGTCAGGCCACCATGCGTCGGAGAGCCGCCGTGAATGGTGACGTTTTCTCGCAAGATGGTCCCCGATCCGATGGTTAGCCTGGACGTTCCATCATCCTTGAAGCCGAGTATCTGCGGCGCACACCCGATAGAGGCGCCCGGATACACTTCGACCTTCGCTCCCAGTTCCGACCGGCCAATGACAGTGGCCCGCTGATGGATCTTGCTTCCATCACCAAGCTTCACCTCGCTTCCGACATATGCAAACGCGCCAATGCTGACGCCTTCGCCCAGCTCGGCGCCGTCCTCAACGATAGCGGTCGGATGAATGTTTACACTCGTCACTTCTTCTTACCTGACTCTACCTGCCTGTTGATCCAGGCAATTTCCTTCATCCACTGGCGCAACGGCTTGGCAGGCGTACCGCCCCAGGTTTCACCTGCTGGAATCTCGCGAAATACGCCCGCTGAGGCCGCAATCTGTGCGCCGTCGCCAACTTGGACATGATCGGCGATACCCACCCGGCCACCGAGCATGACGCCATCACCAATGGTGACGGTCCCGGAAATGCCCGCAAACGAAGCCATGAGAACATTGCGCCCAACAACGACATTGTGCGCAATCTGGCACAGATTATCGATCTTGGTGTGCTCACCAATGATGGTGTCGTCAAATGCTCCCCTGTCGACACAGGAATTGGACCCTACCGTCACATGGTCCTGAAGAATGACGCGGCCAAATTGCGGCGCGTCGGTCGCGCCATCCGGTCCGGGCATCACGCCAAAGCCGCTCTCGCCAATCCGGGCACCCGAATAGACCTTCACATAATTCCCGATCAGTGCACTCTGGATACTGGCATTCGCTCCAATCTCGCAGTCGCGGCCAATCTGGACACCGGGGCCAATCACAGCGTTCGGACCAATGATAGTCCGGTCACCAATCGCCGCCCCTGCGCCAATCACAGCGCCCGGCGAAACCTTCGCTGACTCGTGGACATTGGTCGGTTCCGTCTGTCCGGCCTGCTCTGACCAGTTGCGATACCGCACGAGGCTTCTCGACGCGATATAGTGCGCATACCTTGGCAACGCGACGATGAGGGCCGCGACGCTCTCTGGCAACGCATCAGCAAATTTCTGTGTGACGAAACAAGCCGACGCCTCCGGGTTTATATCCCCCGGTGCTGGCGGCTTTGTGCCCTCATAATAGCAGACTTCGCCTCGGCCCGCCGAACGAGAAGCGGCGACATCCATGATCTGGACAACGCCGTTTCCTGAATAGCTTGCGCCGGTAAGTGTAACGATCTCGCTGAGCGAGACCGGACCGAGATGCTCGTAAAACCGGCTATCAACCGCCATTTCCGACTACTGCTGTTGCGGCTGGGTCGGCAGCTTCTGGCGAACAACGTTTACAGTCGGCAGCTTCGCATTCATTTTCGAGATGACGAGATCAGTCGCATCGACAGCGCTACCGGCCCAGACGGCGTCGGAACGGTCAAGCATGATGTCAGCACCTTTCTCAGCAACCACTTCCTGCAGGACTGGCTGCATGGCCGTGAAGAAATCACTCCATGCCTTACGCTCGGTTGCCTGGAGTTCCGCAGAGGCAATCTGGCGCTTGCGGTTGAAGTCCTGTGCCTTGCGGGCATAGGCCTCGACCTCTGCACGCAGCGCGGCATCGGCGCTGATCGCTTCCATGGTCATGTTCGCCGTCTTGGCTTCAAGAGCCTGGCCTTCGGTTGCGAGGCTGTCAGCGGTCGGCTTCAGTTCATTCTGCATGGTGGTTTCGATACCATTGACCTTTGTGATGATATCCTTGCCACCGGCACTGTCCCGCATGATGCGTGCCTGATCGATGACGACCACGGTCGAGCCTTGTGCGGCTGCAAGCGGCGCTGCCACCGTGGCACCCGAAATGAGCATCGCTAGTGAAGCCAGAGCGGCTTTGAAGAGTTTCATTCGTTCCTCCTGAGAACTTTAGAATCGTGTCGACGTGCTGAACCGGAAGGTTTCAGTTCTGTCGTATTCCTCCTTGCGGAGAATGTGAGAGAAGTCGAACCGGATGGGTCCGAACGGTGAGTCCCAGCCCACTGAAAGACCTGCTGAGGCACGAAGCCCCATGCCATATTTGTACAATTGCGAGGTAGCGGTTCCATCGCTGGGGTTGTACGTCGCTGTCGGTGTTCTGACGTCAATATCATCAAGCATGCCGACTGAACCTGCCTCCACAAACAGTGCGGTATCAATACCATATTCCTCGGGCAGGAAATTCGGCAAAGTCAGTTCCGCTGTACCTTGGTAATAGGCCTTGCCCCCCAGCGACCTGCCCCTTCTGAGGCGCACCGTATTGCCTTCGGAATCGACGGTCCTGTAAATTTCGCGCGGCCCGAGACCAGCAACGTCAAAGCCCCTGAACGAGCTGCCGCCGCGGAAGAAGCGATTGTTGATGCGGATGCCATCCTCTTCTTCAAAAGGCATGATGTATCCACCTGACAAGCGGACACTGGCGCGCACGCCCTTGAAGATGCCCTTATAGGTCGCAGCTGACGCCTCTGTACGAAGATACTGGACGTCCCCGCCGAGGCCCGCCACGTCCTGGCTAAACGACATGTCAAACCCACCTGTTGGCTCGATCGGGTCGTTTCGGCGATCCCAGTTGAATGTGTAGCCGAGAATTGAAGAAATTTCAGACCGTTCCTGGCGACACGCTGCGAAGTCACGGCCCACGTAGAGCGGCGAACAGGACTCGACAACCATAGCGTCGGCAGGAAGATCAGTATCGCTTGGAAAGGCGACGCGCTGATAGGTGAAGTCGTCAGTCGGGTCATCTGGTGTGTTGTTATCATTCGTGATCGTAACCAACGTCCGAGTGCCATCCGGATTGATCACGACCTCTCCCAGATTAAGGTCAAGCTTGTCAGACTGCAGGCGGTAACGCAGGCCGAGATTTGTGTTTTCGGTCAGAGGGAAGCCAAGGTTCACGCCGGCACCGATCGTGTCCGACGTAAAGCCGCCGAGACCGATATCGCCAAAGTCCGAGCGCGATGAGAAAAGGTCGATGCCGGCTGCAAGGTTCCGGTCAAGGAAGCGCGGTTCGCGGAAGCGCAGGTCGACATATTGCTGGCGTTGTGACGCCGATACGCGCGCCACGACCGACTGGCCACGCCCACGCAGGTTACGTTCCGAAACGCTGACATCGAAAAGGAAGGCGTCGACCGAAGAATAGCCGGCCGCAAATGACAGCTCACCTGTCGGCTGCTCCTCGACAGCAATGTCCACGACCGTCCGGTCCGACTTAGACCCCGGATTCTCTGTGATCTCTACGTTCTTGAAGTAGCCAAGCGCACGCACGCGGTTACGCGAGCGATCGAGAAGGACCCGGTTGAAGGCGTCGCCCTCAGAGACACGCAGCTCTCGGCGGATAACCCGGTCTAGCGTGCGGGTATTGCCGACAATATTGATCCGTTCGATATAGACCCGCGGCCCTTCATCAATGGCGAACGTCACATCGACGGTGTTGGTTTCGGGATCGGGTCGCAGGTCCGGTGTAATGTCGACAAACGCGTAACCTGCAATACCTGCGGCGTAGGTCAGCGTATCAATCGCGTTCTCAATCCGGTCACCACGAAAAAGGTCGCCCGTCTGCATCGACAGCGCCCCGCGCAGGGCATCGGCGTTTAGCTTGTCGAGTTCCGTCTCGACCTTGATCTCACCGAGATTGTACTGATCGCCTTCTTCAACCGTATAGGTGATGTAGAAATCTTCCTGGTCCGGCGTCAGGTCAGCTACGGCCGAAACAACACGAAAGTCGTAATAACCGTTGTTCTGGTAAAACTGGCGCAACAATTCGCGGTCATATTCCAGACGGCCCGGATCATAATTGTCGTTTGAGCTGAAGAAACGCCACCAGCGTGACTGGCGGGTGACGATCTCGCTGCGCAGACGGCGATCCGAATACTCTTCATTGCCGATGAAGTTAATGGCCCGCACGCCGGTGACCGGCCCCTCATTCATGACGAAAACGAGGTCAACACGGTTCTGTTCAAGCGGCTTGTATTGTGGCTCGACCGTCACGGCGAACCGGCCAGACTGACGATAAAGCTCCAGAATGCGCTGAACGTCCGCCTGCACGCGCGCTGCGGTAAAGATCCCGCGCGGCGCGACCTGGATTTCCTCGCGCAGCTTGTCGTCGTCCAGCGCCCTGTTTCCTTCGAAGATCACCCGGTTGATGATCGGGTTTTCCACAACGCGGACGATCAGGTCCGGCCCGGACTTTTCGAAGGACGCATCGGCAAACAGTCCCGTCGCAAACAGAGTTTTGAGCGACAGATCAATGCGCTCGGAATCAAACGGATCGCCCGGCTCGACGAGGAGGTAGGACTGAACCGTGCGGTCCTCGATACGCTGATTACCCTCGACCAGGATGGACCGAATGGTTTCGCCGGGCTGTACATCCTGTGCGTTTGCGGTTGGTGCTGAGCCCGGTGCCATGGTCGTACCAAGGGCAGCAGCGAGACTCATCATGGACACGGCGAAAACTGATCGCATTGGGGAACTCTCGATTTACTTTGAAGATCGGCTATCAGCCTTGGGCGGGGTTGAACAGTCCTGTTTCCAGTACATCGCCCCACGTGATAAACACGAACATTCCCAGCAATAAGACCATTCCTGCCATCAGAGCACCCTCCTGGATACGCGCCGGAAGAGGTTTTCCGACTATGGCTTCATAGCAATTGAAAACGATGTGGCCACCATCGAGAACAGGAAATGGAAGTAAATTAAAGAAACCGATTCCTACAGAGACCGCCGCGCAGATCGTCATCATGCTCCAGAACAGCGACTCCACCCGTTGCCAGAAGGGGATTCTCTCATTTGCCATGGTCTGGTTGACGATCCTGCGGCTGACATCGCCGATGGCGACCGGACCGCTCAAGGAGCTCAGCGCCTCCTTGCCCGTGATCATCCTGCCAATCATGTCGGTGGTCATCACCAGCGTCGACCAGGTCTGCTCGCCGCCTTTGCCAATCGCTTCGACAGGATTGTAGGTAATATGGTGGGCTTCGTCGGAGACCTGATGCAGGGAGACTCCGATTGTACCGAGCTGCTGCATCTGGCCGACACTGTTCTCACGCAACTGGCGCTGAGGCGTCACAGTAAGTTCCACCGTCTCGCCCCCTCGCTCCACAATGGCGTCAAGCGCGGTGCCGCTCGACATCGACACAATCATCTGCAACTGCCCGGGACCGGTGATCTCCTTGCCGTCGAGAGACACAAAGATATCGCCAGCCTCGATTCCGGCCTCAGAGGCGGCCCCGCCCTCAACGACGTTTCCCACACCAACGCGTGTCTCATAGGTACCGTTGAACCAGAAGAAGAGCGCAAAGATCAGCGATGCCAGAAGAAAGTTCGCAACAGGCCCGGCAGCGGCAATGACCGTACGGCCCCAGACGCCGACTTCGTGAAACGGTTTCCCAACCGGGCCCTGCTCGAGCTTGCCGACATCACCGGGCAGCTGGCTCTCGCCCACAAATTTCACAAATCCGCCAAGCGGGATCCAGTTTATGCGCCAGCGCGTCCCGCGCTTGTCCTTGCGCTCGAAGATCGGCTTGCCGAAGCCGACCGAAAAGGATTCTGCTGCAGCGCCATAGAAACGGCCGGCCAGATAGTGCCCGTATTCATGAACGACAACAACAATGCCCATCATGAAAATCAGGCTGATCAGGAAAATCGGGCCCTGACTTAACACTTCCATCATTGCGCTTCGCTCCTTGAACGGGCGCCCAGTCCCGCGATCAATTCAACACACCGATGCCGGCCTTCCTGGTCCAGCGCAATGACATCGGACAGGCTGAGCTCTTCGCCTGCTCGCGAGGCCTGCGCAATATCCAGACCAAGTGCCTTTTCGACGATCAAGCTTATGTCGCTGAACCGGCATTGGCCCGCAAGAAAAGCAGCAACCGCTACTTCATTCGCACAGTTCATGATGACGCTGGCGGAAGGTCCCTCCGCCAGGGCCTGGCGGGCAAGCCCAATGGCCGGGAAGCGCTCATGGTCAACCGGAAGGAAGCTTAGCTGCTGGAAATCCAGCAGGTTCAGGCGTTTGACACTGGTTTGCGTGCGGCGGTCCGGCCAGCTCAATGCATGCGCAATCGGCGTTTGCATATCCGGCGTCCCTAGCTGGGCCAGCGTTGAGCCGTCTCGATATGCGACAAGCGAATGAATGATGGACTGTGGATGCACCAGCACATCGATGCGGTCTTCCGGAAACTCAAAAAGGTAGGCCGCTTCGATCAGTTCCAGCGCCTTGTTCATGAAGGTCGCGCTGTCGACCGATATCTTGCGGCCCATTGACCAGTTCGGATGCGCGCAGGCTTCGTCCGGCGTGACATGGGCGAGCTTGGAAAGCGGCGTATCGAGGAACGGGCCACCGGAAGCCGTCAGGATCAGGCGCTCGACATCTTCAGGGCGCTCCAGAACCTGGAACATCGCATTGTGCTCAGAATCGGTCGGGACGATGGCTGCCCCCGTCTTCCGCGAGAGCTGTTTCAGAAGCGGACCGGCGCAAACCATGCTCTCCTTGTTCGCAAGCGCCACGCTATTTCCAGCAGCAACGGCAGAATAAGTCGACTGCAGGCCGGCAATGCCGACGATGGCAGCGACCACGCGATCAACCGGCGTCTGCGCCAACTCAATCAGAGCATCGGACCCTGCCATTGCTGCAATGCCCGTTCCAGCCAGCCGTTCCTTCAGGTCGGCATATTTAGCGGGGTCGGCAATCGCAGCGCAGCGCGCGCCGTGCTTGATGGCAAGATTCGCCAGACCGTCTGCATCAGTGTTCGCGCTCAACGCCTCGACTACAAATGCCGGCTCATCTTCGCTGGCATTGGCGTGCGCGACGACGGAAAGAGCAGAACGCCCGACCGAACCTGTCGCCCCCATGATGGTCAACCGCTTGGCCATATCAGGCCTTGAGTCCAAGAAGGTCCGGCGCGCCGGAAGCAAACGTCAATATGAGGACGGCGGCGATGCAGGCCATTCCAAGACCGTCCACCCGGTCCATGACGCCGCCATGACCGGGTACGAAGCCGCTTGTGTCCTTTACGCCAAATCGGCGCTTCAGAGAGGATTCAAAAAGGTCGCCCCACTGCGCCGCAATTGAGATCGCGATGCCGGCGAACAGCCAGGGAAGACGGGATGCGTCGAGAAGGCCTGCGGCAATAAGGCCACACAGCGCGCTGCACAACAGGGCGCCAAACGCTCCGCTCCATGTTTTGGAAGGCGAATCCTTCGGCGAGAGCGGTGGGCCCCCAAACCCTCGACCAGCGAAATACGCGCCCGAGTCAGAAGCCCACACCGTGCCCATAAGGATGAGCGCGGCGGCCTTTCCGTCCCAGTCACCGGAGCGCAGCAGAAACAGGCCGAGAGGCAGACCAGCCGCGTAGACCAGCCCAAAGCCGCTGATCAGCTTTTCACGAAGCCCTGATGGATGGAAGGCGCCGACAATGACGGCGCACAGCCCCAAAGTCAGCAGCGCGACCTCAATCTTGAAATAGATCGCGGCGATGAGGGGAAGCGCGGAAAACACGGCATGTAGCGGCATGATCGGCGAGGCCGTCATACGGGCCCATTCGTACCCCATGACCGCAGCAAACACCGCACATGCCCAGCCCAGAATCGGCCCGCCCTGGGAAACCACAAGCAAGGCAAACGGGATGAGCACAGCCGCTGATATCAGCCGAAGGACCAGCTCCCGGCTCTTATGGCTCGCTGGCGCGGACGCAACCATGTCAAGCTGCTCCTGATTTCAGACCACCAAACCGTCGCTCGCGAGAAGCGAACGTTTGTATTGCGCCGATGAGGTCAGGCTCACCGAAATCCGGCCACAGCACATTCAGGAAGATCAGCTCCGAATAGGCGGCCTGCCAGATCAGGAAATTGCTCAGCCTGTGCTCCTCGCCCGTACGAATAATCAGATCCGGGTCCGGAAACGTATGCGTATCGAGCGCACGCCCAATGGTCGCCTCGTCAATGTCGTCTGCTAGCAGCTTGCCCTCGGCAACATCCACTGCCAGCTGGCGCGCTGCACGAGCAATCTCTTCGCGGCCACCATAATTGAAAGCAATGCCGAGGTTGAACGCTGAGTTGTGAGCTGTTTCGCTCACGGCCTTGTCCAGCAGCGCGAGAATATCCTCCGGCAATCCCTCGCGCGTCCCGAAAACCGATATGCGCACACCTTCACGTTTCAGACGTTCAAGGTCCTGCTTTACGAACGTTTTCAGCAGCGCAAAGAGCGCACTCACCTCGGATACAGGCCGACGCCAGTTCTCGGTCGAAAAGGAATAGACGGTCAGGAATTCCAGCCCGAGCTTCTGCGCGGCTTTGACAGTGCGCCGAAGGGCTTCGACGCCGCGCTCATGACCGATCGCGCGCGGCATACCATGGCCGGTCGCCCAACGACCGTTCCCATCCATGATAATACCGATATGACGGGGCAGGTCCGACGGTCCTGATGGCTGGCTTGCAAGCCCGTGAGATGAGGCCGAACCTGTCGTCAAACCTGCATGATCTCCGCTTCTTTGTTTTTCAACACCTCATCGACGCGCGCGATATGGGCATCGGTGAGCTTCTGAACGTCCTCAGACAGACCGCGCGCAGCATCTTCACTGATTTCACCGTCCTTTTCGGACTTCTTGATCTCATCCATGCCATCCCGGCGCACATTCCGGATCGCAACACGGGCCTGCTCGGCATACTTGCCGGCGACCTTGGTCAATTCAATCCGGCGCTCTTCATTCAGAACCGGAATTGGAATTCTCAGATTCGTGCCATCGGTGACCGGGTTCAGACCAAGACCGGACTCCCGGATCGCCTTGTCCGCCGCTCCCACGACTGACTTGTCCCAGATATTCACCGAAATCGTCCGTGCGTCGAGCACAGAGACCGAGCCAACCTGGTTGAGCGGGACTTCGGATCCATAGGCCGATACGGTGATCGCATCGAGAAGATTGACCGATGCACGACCGGTTCGCAGCCCCGCAAGGTCAGACTGAAGCGATGTAATCGCGCCGTCCATGCGGCGCTCCAGATCTTTTTTGTTCAAACTCATGTCTCTACTCTCGCATGTTACGAAATGACCGTCGATGTTCCTTTGCCGGTCAACACATCCTGAAGCGCGCCCTTATTATGGAGCGAAAACACAACAATCGGAATATTTGTGTCACGCATGAGACTCACGGCCGACGCATCCATGACGCGCAGATCCCTTGCCAGCACCTCCTGGTAACCGAGCTGGTCGTAACGTTCTGCACTCGCATCCTTTTTTGGGTCAGCTGAGTAGACGCCATCGACCTGCGTGCCCTTGAACATGGCTTCGCAGTTCATCTCGGCAGCTCGAAGGGCTGCGCCAGTGTCCGTTGTGAAATATGGGTTGCCCGTGCCTGCAGCAAAAATAACGACCCTGCCCTTTTCCATATGGCGAATGGCGCGTCGGCGAATATAGGGTTCACACACAGTGTTCATCGGGATGGCTGACTGAACCCGGGTCGGGACGCCGATCTGTTCGAGGGCGCTTTGCATGGCGAGTGCATTCATGACCGTCGCCAGCATTCCCATCGAATCAGCCTGGGCGCGCTCCATCCCGTTCGCGGCACCGGCCAGCCCGCGAAAGATGTTTCCGCCACCGATGACGAGACAGAGCTCGACGCCCGTCGCTTGGAGCGCTGTGGCTATTTCTTCAGCGAAACCAAGGCAGGTCGGCATGTCAATACCGAACTCGGACGGCCCCATCAAAGCCTCACCCGACAGTTTCAGGAGAACGCGTTTATAAACGAGATCGTCTGCGGGTTCACTATTAGAGGCCATTTCATTCTCCTGAGCCGGTTTGCTGGTAAAGGATTCCCGGCTGCCTGTCATGGGCAGCCGGGCTCTTTTTGGGTGCAAATTCGGAGGCTTAGGAGCCCGATGTCATGGAGGCCACTTCTGCAGCGAAGTTGTCTTCAGCCTTTTCGACACCTTCGCCGAGCTTGAAGATAACAAACCCAATCAGTTTCGAGCCTTGCTCCTCGATATATTTGCCAACGGTCTGGTCAGGGTTCATCACGAAGGGCTGCTCCACCAGAACAACTTCCTTGTAGAACTTTTGCAGACGGCCTTCGATCATCTTCTCGATGACATTGTCCGGCTTGCCGCTTTCACGGGCCTGGTCCGTGAGAACCTGACGCTCGCGTTCGACGAGTTCCGGATCGAGGTCTGCAACCGTAGCAGATGCCGGGCTGGTCGCTGCGACGTGCATCGCAACCTTGCGGCCTGCTTCGGCGGTCTTGGCAGCATCGGCGCCTTCAAGAGCGACGAGCACGCCAATCTTGCCCATGTTTTCAGCTTCAGCGCTGTGCACATAAGCAGCAACCTGGCCATTCGGCGCGTCGATCTTGGCGGTACGGCGCAACGTCATGTTCTCGCCAATGGTCGCGACCAGGGCGGTAATCATGTCGCCAACCGTGCCGTCACCGGCTGGTGAAGGCGCGTTCGCAACCGCTTCCACCGAACCGTCGGTCGACATCGCGACGCCGGCAATCTGCTTCAGCGCGGTCTGGAACTTCTCGTTGCGGGCAACGAAGTCCGTTTCAGCGTTCAGCTCGACCAGAACACCGGACTTTCCGTCATCGGAAACGACAGCCGCGACGAGACCGTCAGCCGCAGCCCGGCCCGATTTCTTGGCAGCTTTGGAGAGGCCTTTGGCGCGGAGCCAGTCGACAGCCGCTTCCATGTCGCCATCATTTTCGACGAGCGCCTTCTTTGCGTCCATCATGCCCGCGCCTGTGCGGTCGCGCAGGTCCTTGACCAGAGCGGCGGTAATCTGTGCCATCTCGAAGATTCCTTCTAGAAGTGTTTGAGTTTAGCTTTCAGCTTTGGCTTCTTCTTCACCGGCGTCTGCCGCAGCTTCGTCTGCGACGGCCACGTCAGCTTCAGCGAGCAGGTCGACATCTTCGGATTCGCCCAGGTCAATGCCGAGGCCAGCAGAAGATTCGGCCAGGCCATCGATCACGGCATCAGCAACGAGGTTACAGTAAAGCGCGATCGAACGCGCAGCATCATCATTGCCCGGGAACGGGAAGTCGACATCGTCGGGGTCGCAATTGGTGTCGATAACGGCGACGACAGGGATACCAAGCTTCTTGGCTTCCTTGATCGCGATCGACTCCTTGTTGGTGTCGATGACGAACATGAGGCTCGGAAGGCCGCCCATATTGGCGATACCACCGAGGGCACGTTGAAGCTTGTCGCGCTCGCGCTCGATATTGAGCAGCTCTTTCTTGGTGAGGCCGGATGCATCACGGTCAGAGAGAAGTTCATCGAGTTCGCGCAGGCGCTTGATCGACTTGGAAACCGTCGCCCAGTTGGTCAGCGTGCCGCCAAGCCAGCGATGGTTCATGTAATATTGTGCGCAACGCTGGGAAGCCTCGGCGATCGGCTGTGCAGCCTGACGCTTGGTGCCAACGAAGAGAACGCGGCCACCCTTTGCAACCGTGTCGCGAACCTGGACGAGTGCCTGGTGCAGCAGCGGGACCGTCTTGGACAGGTCCATGATGTGGATGCCGGCACGGTCGCCATAGATGAATTGCTTCATCTTCGGGTTCCAGCGGTGGGTTTGGTGACCGAAGTGGACGCCAGCCTCAAGCAGCTGACGCATCGTGAACTCGGGAAGAGCCATGTCTAATTTTCCTTTTCCGGTTGACCGGCACGGACACTATCGGTCTCAAACCATAGAGACCAACACCGGATAGTCCGCGCATCGGGGGTTGTGCGGCTGGCTTATACAAAGTTCAGCACACTTGGCAACCGTGCTTGTTCAGGCTGCTCTGGTGTCCACTCTCGTGACGCCCGACGCCATCTTGAGCGCCCGAAGCGCCTCCAGGCCCGTCGCATAGGTTTCCGGCAGTTTCATCATCACAAGCCTGCCGTCTTCCAGCGGGATTTCGAAGAAGATGTCACCGCGGTCTGCACCGGGCGCCGTCTCGAGCCTTTTGGCCACCGCGGCAAGCTCATGATAGTTCGCCCCGCGCGACAGGCGCACAAGCAGCGCCTTGGCTTTCTTGCCGATGCGCGCTTTCTCAATTGACTTGACGGTCTTGGCAGACAGGCGAATTTCTTCCTCCTGTCGTCTCACATTGACAGTCATGCACACACTGTTTCCAGGCGAGAGCATATCCCGGTAAGTCTCCAGAACTTCCGGCATCACCATGAGTTCGACTTCGCCAGTCGGGTCGGAGAGCGTCAGGAAGGCAAACTTGCCGCCCGAGCGGGACAGTTTCTCGACCCGCCGCCGGACGACACCAATCAGTTCCAGCGGGCGTCCGTCCATCGCCACGTCGGCGATATTGGCGGACAGTGTGATCCGCCCCTCCTCAAGGCTCTCAAGCACATCGTCGAGCGGGTGCCCGCTGAGATAAAATCCGACGGCGGCAAATTCCTCATCGAGCTTTTGCTGGCCGTTCCACGCCGGGGCCTGTGGCAGTGTCGCTCGAATGGCAGGCTCAGCATCTCCAAACAGCCCCCCCTGCCCGCCTGCGCGGTCTTCAGCGGCTGAAACAGCGGTTGCAGCCAGCAACGGCGCAGCGGCCAGCGCACTTGCCCGGTTCGGCTCCAGTGAATCAAACCCGCCAGCCCGCGAAAGCTGTTCGAAACACTTCTTGTTCACAGATTTCGGATCGACACGTTCGGCAAAATCGTGGAGCGACCTGAATGGACCGGATGCTTCCCGTTCAGCCTCGACATGACGCATCGCCTCAAGACCCACCCCTTTCAACGCACCGAGCGCATAAACCAGAGCCCCCTCCTCGACATCAAAGTCAGCGGTGGACCGGTTGACGTCTGGCTGGATGACCGGAACGTTCAGGCGGCGCGCCTCCTGCACGAAAGCCGCAAGCTTGTCGGTATTGTGCAGGTCGAGGCTCATGGATGCCGCAAGGAACTCGACGGGAAAGTGGCACTTCAGATAGGCGGTCTGGTAGCCAATCAGCGCATAGGCTGCAGCGTGGGACTTGTTGAAACCATAGCCCGCGAACTTCTCCATCGTATCGAAGATTTCATTGGCAAGCGGTGCCTCTATGCCTTTCAGCTCTTTCGCACCCTTGAGGAACCGCGCCCGTTGGGCGACCATTTCCTCGACCTTTTTCTTGCCCATGGCCCGCCGCAGAAGGTCAGCCTCGCCCAGCGAATAGCCGGCGATCTCCTGCGCCATCCGCATCACCTGTTCCTGGTAGACCGGCACGCCGTACGTGGCTTCCAGAATAGGTTCCAGGTCCGGGTGCTGGTAGCGAACGTTCTTGGGATCCTCCTTACCGGCGACATAGGTCGGAATGTTATCCATTGGACCCGGCCGGTAGAGCGAGATAATCGCAATCACGTCTTCAAGATTGCCCGGACGCACCTTGCGCAGCGTGTCGCGCATGCCCTGGCCTTCCAGCTGGAAGACACCCAGCGTATCGCCGCTGGCCATCAGGTCATAAGTGGCCTGATCATCGAGCGAGTCCCATTCCGGGCCGACATCACGCCCATCGCGGCGAATGAATTTCAGCGCGCGATCAATGACGGTCAGCGTCTTCAGCCCCAGGAAGTCGAACTTCACGAGACCTGCAGACTCGGCCCATTTCATGTTGAACTGCGTCGCCGGAAGATCAGACCGCGGGTCATTGTAAAGCGGCACGAGCTCTGTCAGGGGCCGGTCACCAATCACGACACCCGCCGCGTGCGTCCCCGCGTTCCGATAGAGCCCCTCAAGCGCCAACGCTGTTTCCAGCAATTCGCCCACCCGCGGGTCCTGTGCGATCTCGTCCTGGAACTTCGGTTCCTCGTCGATCGCTTCCTGCAGTTTCGGCGGATTGGCCGGATTGAAAGGGATGAGCTTTGCCAGACGGTCGACCTGGCCATACGGCATCTGCATGACGCGGCCCACATCCCGCACCACAGCCTTTGCCTGCAATGTACCGAAGGTAATGATCGCAGCCACACTATCGGCGCCGTACTTGTCGCGCACATAGCGGATGACCTCGCCGCGCCGCTCCTGACAGAAGTCGATATCGAAGTCGGGCATCGAGACCCGTTCCGGGTTCAGGAAGCGCTCAAAGAGAAGGTCAAACCGAAGCGGATCAAGGTCCGTAATCGTCAGAACCCAGGCAACAACCGAACCCGCACCGGAACCACGGCCCGGCCCGACCGGGATGTCATTGTCCTTCGCCCATTTGATAAAGTCGGCAACGATCAGGAAGTAGCCGGGAAAGCCCATCTTCTCGATAATGCCCAGCTCATATTCGAGCCGTTCTTCGTACACACTGCGCTCAGCATACAATTTGGGTGCTTCGGACAGGCGTTTGTCGAGACCTTCACGCGCCTGCAATTTAAGTTCATCAATCTCGGAGCGCGTGCCATCGCCGAAATTCGGCAGGATCGGGCTGCGCTTCGTCGCGCGTACACCACAGCGCTGGGCGATCTCGACAGTTGAGGCAATCGCCTCCGGCAGGTCGCTGAACAGTTCGACCATCTGCGCAGAGGTCTTGAGGTACTGCTCAGGCGAGACGCGCTTTCGATCATCCTGTCCCAGATACTCGCCATTTGAGATACACATCAGCGCATCGTGCGCTTTGGCATCGCCCGGCTTCATGAAACGCACATCATGCGTTGCCACGAGCGGCAGGCCCAGCTTGTAAGCTGCCTCAATAAGGCCGGGCTCGCTATTCGCCTCATCCGCTTCGCCATGGCGGGTCAGCTCGACATAGCAACGCCCCGGATAGGCCTTTGCAAAGTCCGCCAGAGTCGCTTCCGCCTCGCTTTGCTTGCCCTTGAGGATGTACTGCGCTGCCTCACCTTTCGATCCACCCGTCAGCAGGATAAGGCCATCGGTCTTTTCAAACAGGTGCTCGCGTTTCAGGCGCGCAACACCATCTTCGGCCTCGAGGTATGCCAGCGAAGACAGCTCCATCAGCCGCTGGAAGCCCGCCTCATTCTGCGCGTAGAGCGAGACCTGCGTGATCCACTCCTGGTGCGCGCCGTCCGTCACATCGAAACAGCACGCCATGATGGGCTGCACGCCTGCGCCAGACAGGGTTTCGGAAATCTCCAGCGCGCCGAACAAATTGTTCCTGTCCGTCACCGCCACGGCCGGAATAAAATTTTCTTCCGCCCATTTCTGAAGCGCTTTTGGCGTCAGCATGCTTTCGAGCAGGGAATAGCTCGTGCGAACGGCAAGATGGATAAACAACGAATCAGACAAGGGGCAGCTCCAGACGCTCAATCTATCATGACGCGTCTCGCACCAGAACCGAAGGCGTCAGCCGGTAAAGGTTGTGAGTTTCCCGTCCTGCAGTGTCAGCACCCTGTCCATATGGCGTGTCAGCGCCATATTGTGCGTCGCGACCAGCACAGCTGCGCCTTCGCTCCGCGCAATCTTGATGAGGCTGGCGAACACCCGGTCCGTCGTCGCCGGATCGAGATTACCTGTCGGCTCATCAGCAATGACAAGCTTCGGATCATTGGCAAGTGCCCGCGAAATCGCAACGCGCTGCTGTTCGCCGCCAGAAAGCTGCCCCGGCTGATGGGAGGCGCGTTCCGCGAGCCCCATTTCGGCCAGCATGGAGCGCGCTTTCTCCCTCGCCAGCTTACGCTTCACTCCATTCACCATAAGCGGCATTGCCACATTATCGAGCGCATTGAATTCGGGCAGCAAATGATGGAACTGATACACAAATCCAAGCTTCTCGCGGCGAAGACGCGTGCGCACTGCGTCCGAGTGCTTGAGCACCTCCTCGCCATCGAGCAGCACTTCGCCGCCTTCGGCCCGTTCGAGCAGGCCTGCCGTATGCAACAGCGTCGACTTGCCAGAGCCTGACGGCCCGACGAGCCCCACCAGCTCGCCCCGGTTTAGCGTCAGATCCGTGCCGTCGAGCACTTTCAGAACGGTGGGGCCGCTCTTGTACTCCCGCACGATCCCCCGAAGTTCCAGAACAGGCGTTTCCACTATTCGAACCTCAGCGCTTCTACAGGGTCGAGGCGTGCAGCCGACCAGGCGGGCCAGATGGTCACCAGGACAGACATGCTCATCGCCCAAAGGGTTGTGAACAATGCTTCCCCCCAATCAAGTTCTGCCGGCAATCCCTGCAGGCCATAGGTTTCGGCATCGAAGATCTCGCCTTGCCCTGGAATGAGGAAGTTAAGCAGTGCTTCGACCGCCCCGATATTGAGGACAATGGTAATTCCAAGGATCAGGCCAATCAGCGCGCCTGTGAGGCCAAGGATCGCGCCGATCATGATGAACGTCCGCATGATCGCGCCGCGCGTCGCGCCAATCGTCCGCAGGATGGCAATATCGCCAGTCTTGTTCTTCACGAGCATGACAACGCCGGTCACGATATTGAGCGCCGTAATGGTAATCAGGATGAGCATGATCATCCGCATCATGCCACGCTCGACATTCAGGGCATTGAGATAACCGGCCCGCTGCTGTTTCCAGTCCTGCAAATAGAAGTTCTGGCCGATTTTAGCCGTGATGTCCCGCTTTGCCTGATCCGCCTTCATCGGATCATCGAGACGGACATCAAGAAGCTGATACTCGCCGCGCTTGTTAAAGAAGAGCTGCGCCTGCTGCATCGGCATCAGCACATAGAGCTTGTCGAGTTCGACACTCCCCGTCGTGAAAACGTCGCCAACGGTATAGGACTTGCTGCGCGGGGTGACGCCGAATGGTCCGGACACGCCTTCAGGCGCAATCAGCTTGATCTGGTCACCCGGCCGAATACCAAGGTCCGATGCGAGGAATGCGCCGATCAGCACAATATCGCCGCCATTGCGCCCTTCCCCGAAACCAGCCGCATCTGCCGTGGAGCGACCAGCTTTCAGATATGGCAGATTGTCGAGATCCTCAGAGCGGACGCCCCGCACGACAGCGCCCGTGCGGGCATACTCACTCGTCGCAAGTACCTGCTGCTCGATAATGGGCGATGCACTCTTGATGCCGGGCACTTCCAGGACCTGCTGCGTCAGGTCCAGCACATTGTCTTCCGGGTAGCCATCGACCGTCACGAACACGTGCCCCTGCCCGCCCAGCAAGGCGTTCAGCAGCGTCGAACGAAACCCGGCCATGACGGACATGATCACGATCAGCGCCGTCACCGCCAGCATGATTCCGAAGAAGGAGATGATCGAGATCAGCGAAACGCCGCCATTCTGGCGTTTGGCGCGCAAGTAGCGCCAGGCAAGCGCGCGCTCAACCTCGCCAAATGGGGCTGACTTCGCCATTAGTCGGCCTTCACTTTCGCAATGGCATCTTCCAGCGTCACATCGAATTTTTCACCGCTCTTGCGATGCTTGAGCTCGACCTGACCGGCTTCAACACCGCGGGGCCCGATAACAATCTGCCAGGGCAGACCGATCAGGTCCATGCGGTTAAATTTGGACCCTGGGCGCTCATCTGTTTCATCGTAAAGCACGTCCAGGCCGGCATGGGTGAGCGCCGCATAGGCGTCATCAGCTGCCGTCGACACCGCCTCGTCTTTCGGGCGCATGGAAATCAGGCCAACATCGAACGGCGAAACCGCTTTCGGCCAGACAATGCCATTTTCGTCATGGCAGGCCTCGATAATTCCGCCAACAAGACGTGACACGCCGATGCCATAGCTGCCCATCTGGACAGGCACATTGGCACCATCGGCCGTCTGCACCATTGCGTTCATAGGCTTGGAATACTTGGTGCCGAAGAAGAAAATATGACCAACTTCGATGCCTCTCGCGGAAACCTGGCGGTCACTCGGCACGGCAGCAAATGCGGCTTCGTCATGCATTTCTTCCGTCGCTGCGTAGAGGCTGGTCCGCTTTTCCACTTCGCCGGTGAGGTCAGCTTCGAAATCCAGATCAAGACCCGGCGCTCCCATGTCGAGCAGGTCCCGGTCGCAGAAAACAGCGCTCTCACCCGTATCGGCGAGCACGATGAATTCGTGGCTGAGGTCACCTCCAATCGGCCCGGTATCGGCCTGCATCGGAACCGCTTTCAACCCCATCCGGTCGAACGCATTGAGATAGGCGCAGAACATACGGTTATAGCTCGCCCGCGCCGCTTCTTCGGTCAGGTCAAACGAATACGCATCCTTCATCAGGAACTCGCGGCCCCGCATCACGCCAAAACGTGGACGGATCTCGTCACGGAACTTCCATTGCGTGTGGTAGAGGTTCAGCGGCAATGCCTTGTAACTTTTGACATAAGCCCGGAATACGTCGGTGATCAGTTCTTCATTCGTCGGCCCGAACAACATTTCACGATCATGGCGGTCGGTGATGCGCAGCATCTCTTTGCCATAATCGTCATAGCGCCCACTCTCCTGCCAGAGTTCAGCCTGCTGGATGGTCGGCATCAGCAATTCGATGGCACCGGCACGGTCCATTTCCTCGCGAACAATCTGCTCAATCTTCTGCAGGACTTTGAACCCCAGCGGCAGCCAAGTGTAGATGCCCGCACCATTCTGACGAACCATGCCGGTCCGCAGCATCAGCTGGTGGGAAACAATCGCCGCATCAGCGGGAACATCTTTGGATACGGGAAGGAAGTAGCGGGACAGGCGCATAATGGTCGCAATCAATCAGATTTCGTTACGCGGCTTTGTTATTTGGGTGCGAACTTATTGGCTAGTGGCTTGATGCAAATAGGCGTCTCTCCGCCCTCCCTTTTAGCCACCATAAGCCTGCAGGAGCGGGATGATGATCAGTCCCGCAACCACCGTACAGATGGCAGCCCCAATTGTCGCCCAGACGAGCTTCTTCGGCATCATGTGATGCGTTGGAGCGCCTTCTTCGGTCCCCTCGACAACTTCGCCATCCTCAAACTGTCCCCTCACGCCGATCGGCAGGACGGCAAACAAGCACATCCACCAGGAGATGATGAAAATGACGACGCCGCCGACAAGGTTCATCAGTGATCCCCTTTGGGCGTTTCCATAAGCTCGATCAGGACACCGTTCGAATTCTTCGGATGCACAAAAATGATAGGCGTGCCATGTGCGCCAATGCGCGGCTCACCGAGCACCGTTGCACCCCGTTCCTTCATCACAGAGACAGCCTCATGGATGTCATCGACCTCGAAACAGACATGGTGCTGGCCACCTTTCGGGTTCTTCTGCACAAAGTTCCAGATCGGGCTCTCTTCGCTGAGCGGCTCGATCAGTTCGATCTGGCTGTTCGGAAGATTGACGAAGCAGACTTTCACCCCCTGCGCCGGCATGTCGAACGGCTCGGTGATGTCTGTTGCGCCATAGAGCGCGCGATAGGTCTCGATCGCATCCGGCAGTGACGGCACAGCCACACCGACATGGTTCAGCGGGCCAATTGTAAATGGTTTCGACATGGGGTTCCTCACACTCTCATTATCGTGACGTCGACCAGCGGCTTTCTTCCGAACACGCGTTCACAGGTCCGACGAATTGCCCTTACCAGAAGGGTCTCAACCACCTCGTCGTCAAGGCGTTTGCGACGTGACAAACCGTCCAGCGCCTCGTCGCAAGCCGCTTCCACCGCATCGAGCGACTCGTCAGCAAGGCTGCCATCTTCCTCAGACAGACCGCGTGCGGACACGTAGGGGCCATCTGCAATACTGCCATCTTCATCAATCGATACGCTGGCCGTGACATATCCATATTTAGAGATGGCGACGCGTTCTCTCAATCCTTCGGACCCGGCTGGAACAAGCCTGTTGCCATCGAGATGCAGGCGCCCGTTTGGAACGACATCAATCACTTCAACCTTGCCCGGTGCCAGGCGGATCAGATCACCATTGCGCGGGGTCACCGCATCCGCAACCTGCAATGATTTCGCAAAGGTCGCGTGCTCCATGATGTGACGTCGCTCGCCATGAACCGGAACGGACACGCGCGGCCTGACCCACTGATACATGCGCTCCAGCTCGTCACGTGCAGGGTGACCGGACACATGGATCGGCTCCTTGCTCATCTTGTCGGTGATGATCCGCACGCCCTTTTCCGCCAGCGTGTTCTGAAGCTCGAATATCCCCTTCTCATTGCCAGGTATGACGCGCGACGAAAATATCACGGTATCGCCCGCTCCAAGGCTGATGTGGCGGTGCGTGTCACTGGCAATCCTGCCGAGCGCCGCGCGTTCTTCGCCCTGGCTGCCCGTGCAAAGATAGAGAATCTTGTCCGGCGGAAAGCTTCCGGCATCAGCCTCATCTACAAGGTCTGGCAATTCAGTGAGGACGCGTGTCGACACGGCCGCGTCCACGATCTTGTGCATGCTTCTGCCAGCAAGGCATACGCTGCGGCCTGCGAGGCGAGCCGCCTCGATAACGGTCGCCACACGCGCTACATTCGACGCAAACGTCGCCACGGCAACGCGCCCCGAAAGAGACCCGATCAGCTTGATGAGATTACGACGGACCGTCGCTTCAGACCCGCTCTCGCCTTCAACAAATACGTTGGTGCTGTCGCACACCATTGCGAGGACGCCTTCATCCCCAAGCCGTTTCAGCGCATCGACGTCGACGCCTTCACCAATCAACGGATCAGGGTCGATCTTCCAGTCGCCTGTATGAAGTATGGTGCCCGCCGGCGTCTTGATAGCCAGCGCATTCGGCTCGGGTATCGAGTGAGTCAGCGTCACATAGGTCACTTCAAACGGACCAGCCTCGACACTGCCTTCAAGCGGAACGACATTCACATCGACGTGCGACAGACCGCGCTCCGCCAGCTTTCCGGCAACGAGGTGGGCAGTGAAAGGCGTCGCATACAGCGGCGCGCGCAGTCGAGGCCAAAGCAGGCCCACTGCTCCGATATGGTCCTCATGCGCATGCGTCAGGAAGATAGCTTCGATCTGGTCTGCATATTCTGTAATGAATTCAGGATCGGCGCAGATGAGATCAATACCCGGCGTCGTATCGTCACCAAAGGTCACTCCCAGATCGACGAGTATCCATCTCCGGTCGTCAGCAGGCCCGTAGCCATATGCGTTCAAATTCATCCCGATCTCGCCGCAACCGCCAAGCGGCAGGAAAACGAGTTCGGGCGTGTCGAGATTGGGCATGTCAGCCTTTTTGGTTGCGTCTGAAGATTTCCAGAAGCCCCGATTCCATCAGCGTCTGGTCATAGTGGTCAATCGTGGCGCTCGCCCCCTCGAACAGGGACGCGACGCCGCCCGTTGCGATCACCGTCATCGGCTGGCCGTACTCGTCCTTGACCCGGCGCACAAGCCCGTCAATGAGATCAATATACCCCCAGAAGACACCAGACTGCATCGCAGCTACGGTGGAATCGCCAATGACTTTCTCAGGTCGCTGGATCGCAATCCGCGGCAGCTGGGCCGCGGCGTCATGCAATGCACGCATTGAAAGGTTGATGCCCGGGCTGATGATCCCCCCCTCAAACCCGCCATCAGGCCCGACAATGTCCAGCGTTGTCGCCGTTCCGCTATCGATCACGATCAAGGCGCCAGGATAGGCGACATGGGCTCCGATTGCTGCGACCAGGCGGTCGGCTCCGACCTGTTCAGGCCGCGCAATGCGGATCGGAACACCCAATTCCACACCCGCCTCGCCAACGACCAGCGGCTCCACACCAAAATACCGGCGAGCGAGGTTTCGGAAGTTGAACAGGGCTTGCGGCACCACGCACGAAATCACGCACGCATCAATGTCGTAGAGGGACACCTTGCGCATATCCATGAGGGGGCCGAGCCACACCACATAGTCGTCCGCCGTCTTGCGAGGGTCGGTTGCGCTGCGCCACATGGCGACCCATTCCTTGCCATCATGGAGGGCAAACACCGTATTGGTATTGCCGATATCGATTGCCAACAGCATCTCAGCTCACCTCTCTGACGAGTTCCACATCGCCTGCCCTGATTATCCGAACAGAACCATTGGGCAATTCCAGTCGCAATCCACCATCTGGCTCCAGGCCAACAAATCGTCCGGTGAGCGCAGGCTCTTCCTTCCCGATGCGGACGGTCTCGCCTAGTCCTTCTGCCCGCGCTTCCCACTGCCTCAGCAATCCTGGAAAATCGTCGCGCGCTTGCGCAACGCGTTTCGCAAAGGCCGGGCGAATAGCTTCCATCACCATGTCGGCATCGACAGGTGTTCCGGGTGCGAGGTTTTGAAGACAGGTTGCGAGCTGGCCGACGCTTTCAGGAGCCGTCTGGACATTCGTGCCCATTCCCGCAGCTATCCAGGATGTACCGCCCGGGCCGGCACCAGCCTCAATGAGGATTCCGCAAAGCTTCGCGCCATCGACGCGAACGTCATTCGGCCATTTCAACCTTACCGGCGCTTTCGGCGCAACAACCGCACAGACGTCTGCGATAGCCAGCCCTGCGGCAAACGGAAGCCGCGTCGCGACGCCTATGCCGCCTGGCTCCAGGAAAAGCGCGGTACAATAAAGGTTTCCTGTTGGCGAGGCCCACTGACGCCCCAGACGGCCACGACCGGCTGTCTGTTCCCGCGCTGCGATCCACAGCGGTCCGTAATGGCCAGCCTGCGCAAGACGGCGCGCCTCTTCATTGGTGCTGTCGATAGAAGCGTGCCACTGAACCGGCGTATCTGGCCTCACTGAGCGAACCCGGCTGTCACCGCAGTCGCCCAGTCGGTAAAGGGCGCGATGAAGATGAAGAGCGCGATACACGCCGCCGCTGCAGCATAGATCGACAGAGTGACCGTGGTGTCGATGGGCTGGAACTTCTCGGCAGGTTCTCTCACCCACATGATCAGAATGATCCGGAGATAATAACCGAATGCAATGACCGAGCTGATCACCAGGATGATCAGCAGCGGCAGAAGCCCTGCATTCCAGCCGGCTTCAAAGATCAACAGCTTGCCAAGAAAGCCGACGGCCAGCGGGAAACCCGCCACCGAGATCACCAGCACCGTCAGCGCAATGGCAAGACCGGCACGTCGCCGGACAAGGCCCGCAAGCTCATCGATGCTTTCTACCATGCCGCCTTCGCGGCGCATGGCCAGCACGCCGCCGAAAAGACCAATCGAAGCGATGACATAGCTCGTCATGAAGACGAGGAGCGCCGCCGCGCCATACTGGGCACCTGCAGCGATCGCGACCAGCGCATATCCCATGTTTGCAATCGAAGAATAGCCCAACAGGCGTTTGAGGTTGGTCTGGATGAGCGCACCAAAGGCCCCGATCAGCATGGACAGTGCCGCGATGATGGCGATGATCATCTGCCAGTCTTCAAAGACGGTCGGGAACGCCGTGAACATCAGGTTCGCGAAGACGACCATGCTGGCCATTTTCGGTGCCGTCGCGAAGAAGGCGACAACCGGGCTCGGAGCCCCCTCATAGACGTCCGGCGTCCACACATGCATCGGCGCGGCCGACACCTTGAACGCCAGGCCGGAAATCATCAGCACCATGCCGAAGAGAAGGCCAATGCCGCCCTCGGCTTCTGCAATGCCCTCATAGCTCGTTGTTCCGGCAAAGCCATAGACCAGAGAGATGCCGTAGAGCAGCAGGCCGGACGCCAGCGCACCCAGCACGAAATACTTGAGGCCCGCTTCCGCCGAACGCATCGAATCACGATGGAAGGATGCCAGCACGTAGGAGGACAGGCTGAGCGTCTCAATGCCCATGTAGAGTGTCATCAGGTTCGACGCGGACAGGATGATGCCCATGCCAAGCGATGCGAAGATGATCAGCAACGCATATTCATAACGGATCGTCCCGTGCCGCTTCAGGAAGTTCTCGCCCATGAGCAAGGTCGCGGCGCCGGCGCCAAAGCTGACCAGCTTTGCGAAATTCACGAACGGGCCCGTCGTAACGAGGCCGCCAAACGCTTCTCCGCCTTCCCAGCTCATCAGCACAAAGGCTGCAGCCACCAGAAGGGAAAGCGCGCCGAACTTGAAGGACACGCTGTTGAAGCGGTCCCCCATGACAGCCCCTAGCAGGACGCCTGTCAGGCCCGCGGCTGCGAGAAAGAATTCCGGCCCGATTGCCGCTATCATCGCCTCGAAATCAAACATGGGCGACTAACCTCCGGTGATCATCTGCAGCGCGCGAAGGCTCGTCTCGCGCGTGATCGTGAAAATGAGATTTGGAGCCACACCCAGCAGGATCGTGCCAATCACGAGCGGCACGAGGCAGATCAGCTCCTTGGTGTTGACGTCCTTGATGGATTCAAGGGCCGGATTAGTGATCTGCCCGAACACCGTTCGACGATAGAGCGTCAGCATGTAGACAGCCGAGAAGATCACGCCGAGCGCTGCCCCGGCAGCCGCCCAGGTCGACGCCTGGAAGGCGCCTGCCATGGTCAGGATTTCACCGACGAACCCGCTTGTCCCTGGCAGGCCGACATTGGCCATGGAGAACAGCATGAAAATGGTCGCATAGACCGGCATCTTGTGGACCAGCCCGCCATACGCCGCGATCTCGCGCGTGTGCATCCGGTCATAGACCACGCCAACGATGAGGAAGAGTGCACCTGATATCAGGCCGTGGGAGATCATCTGGAAGATCGCACCCTGCATGCCGACTTCGGTAAAAGAGAAGATGCCAAGCGTGACAAAACCCATATGTGCGACGGACGAATAGGCAATCAGCTTTTTCATATCCGTCTGGCGCCACGCGACGAGCGAAGCGTACACAATCGCGATGACCGACAGAGCAAACATCATCGGCTGGAAGAGTTCACTCGCATCCGGAAACATCGGCAGGGAGAACCGGATGAAGCCATAACCACCCATCTTCAGCAGGATCCCCGCCAGGATGACGGAACCGGCCGTCGGCGCCTGCACGTGCGCGTCCGGCAACCAGGTATGAACCGGCCACATCGGCAGCTTCACCGCAAAGGAAGCGAAGAAGGCAAGCCATAGCCAGGTCTGGACTTCGGGCGCGAATGCGAACGTCTCAAGGACTGCAATGTCAGATGTTCCGGCCTGCAGATACATGAACACAACAGCGGCCAGCATGAAAAGAGAGCCAAGAAGCGTGTACAGGAAGAATTTGAACGATGCGTAGATGCGGTCAACGCCGCCCCAGACACCGATAATGATGAACATCGGGATCAGGCCAGCTTCAAAGAAAACGTAGAAGACAACGAGGTCGAGCGCGCAGAACACGCCGATCATGAACGTCTCGAGCACGAGGAATGCGATCGTGTATTCGGTCAGGCGCTCCTTCACCGACCCCATGGACGCAATCAGGCTAATGGGCGTCAGGAATGTCGTGAGCAGGATGAGCAGCAGCGACATCCCATCGACGCCCATCTTGTACTGGATGTTTGCAAACCAGCTGACTTCCTCAACGAGCTGATAACCCGGTGCGGACATGTCGAAGCTCATCAGCATGACGAGCGATGCCAGGAAGGTCGCGAGCGAGAAGATCAGTCCAGCCACAAGCGATTTTTCGCCGCCCGTCGCATCGCTGTCCTGCCCACCCGTCATTGCCCGCACGAGCATGATCAGCACAGCGCCAGCAAGCGGCAGGAACGTTACCGCGGTCAGAATCGGGAAATTGCCCATCAGCCCGCGCCTCCGACGCGCCAGAAGATCACCGCGCCAAAGACGAGCGCTGCGCCGATGATCACGAATGCATAGTGATAGAGATAGCCGGTGTGCATCGCAGACAGTCTGCGCGAGCCCCAGCGGACCAGTGACGTCACACCATCTGGGCCGAAGCCGTCGATGATCTGCTTGTCGCCCGTTTTCCAGAAGAAGTTTCCGAGAATGCGCGAGCCGCGAATGAGCGTCGCATTATAGATCTCGTCAAAATACCATTTGTTCGCAAACAGGCTGTGCAGGGGACCGCCGGATGCTGCGATCTTCGCACCGAAGCCACGATTGAACAGATAGGTGAAGGTCGCAATCAGGAAGCCCGTCACCGTCACGATGAGCGGTGCCCAGAACACCCACTCCGGAACCTCATACTTCTCTTCCAGCAGATGGTTTGACGGGGTCGTGTAGATTGCTCCGGCCCAGAAGTCGGCCTGATGGTGGCCGACAAACGATCCGTAGAAGATCAGACCAGCAAAGATCGCCCCCAGCGAGAGCAGTCCGAGCGGTATGAGCATGACCATTGGCGATTCGTGCGGATCACCGTGATGCCCGTGAGCGTGATCATCATGGGCGTGGTCATCCGTTGCGAGATGGTCGTCGGCATGGCTGTCGGCTTCATGCGCATCCGCAGGCATCGAATCCTCACGCGGCCCATGAAACGTCATGTAGATGAGTCGCCATGAATAGAAGCTGGTCAGAAGCGCCGCCAGGATACCGAACCAGAAAGCGACCTGCGCGAAGGTGACACCATTCTCGCTCGCCGCAAAAGCTGTTTCAAGAATGGCATCCTTCGAAAAGAAGCCGGCAAAACCGAACTGCGAATGCGGAAGGCCGAGGCCGATGATCGCGATGGTGCCGATCATCATCGCCGCATAGGTCAGTGGCATATACTTCGCGACCCCGCCCATCCGGCGCATGTCCTGCTCATGGTGCATGCCGTGAATGACGGACCCCGCACCAAGGAAAAGGAGTGCCTTGAAGAAGGCGTGTGTGAACAGGTGGAACATGGCAGCCTGATAGGCACCAATACCTGCCGCAAAGAACATGTAGCCGAGCTGCGAACAGGTCGAATACGCAATGACACGCTTGATGTCGTTCTGCGCAAGGCCGACCGTCGCCGCATAGAGTGCGGTGACAGCACCGATAATTGTCACCATTCCGGCGGCGACAGGTGCGTATTCGTAGATCGGGGACACAAGACAGACGAGATAGACACCCGCGGTCACCATGGTCGCCGCATGAATCAGTGCGGACACTGGCGTCGGGCCTTCCATCGCGTCCGGCAGCCAGACATGAAGGAAGAATTGGGCCGACTTGCCCATCGCGCCGATGAACAGCAGGACACCAATTACTTCCAGGGCTGGCAGGTCCCAGTTGAGGAATGGAATGACGAGCTCCTGAACCGGCGCAGCGGACGCGAGCGCAAGCGGCGTCACCGTCGCATTGGACTTGATAGCCTCAAGCACCGGCCCGAATTCGACAGATCCAAAAACAAGGAAGACGGCCATGATGCCAAGCGCGAGACCGAAGTCACCAACCCGGTTGGTCACGAAGGCCTTGATGGCAGCATCGTTCGGCGCCTTGTTCTGGTACCAGAAGCCGATCAGCAGATAGGAAGCGAGACCAACGCCTTCCCAGCCAAAGAAGAGCTGGATGAAATTGTCTGCCGTCACCAGCATCAACATCATGAAGGTAAAGAGCGACAGGTAAGAGAAAAAGCGCGCGCGGTGCGGGTCTTCAGCCATGTATCCCCATGAATAGAGATGCACGAGGCCGGAGACGCCCGTAATCACAGCCATCATCACGATGGAGAGCGCATCAACCCGGATGGCCCAGTCGGCTTCGAACAGGCCCACATCCATCCAGGTCATCAGCTTGATGACATGCTGGAAGGCTTCAACAGCAACTGCGCCATGACCACCATCTGCAGGGGCTGCCGTGTGCACCGCCTCGACCGCGCCATGACCTCCGAAAGCGAACATGAAAAGCTGGATGATCGACAGGATGCCGGCGAGGCCGACCGTGCCTGTCGTGATGATCATCGCGCCACGATCCGTGACGAGCTTCTGGAACAGGCCCGCGATGATCGCCGCAAGGCCCGGTCCGAGGACGATAAAGAGAAGAAGGGAATCGGAAAGCATGTCTGGGTCAGCCCTTCATCAGATCCACGCTCTCGACGGCGATATCGCCGCGATTGCGGAAGTAGACCACCAGGATCGCAAGCCCTACCGCCGCTTCAGCAGCGGCAACGGTCAGAACCAGCATGGCGAAGATCTGCCCCGTGATTGTTCCGGAAAAGACCGAAAACGCGACAAGGTTCAGATTGACCGACAGCAGGATCAGTTCGATCGCCATCAGGATGACGATGATATTCTTGCGGTTCACGAAAATGCCCACGACACCTGTCGTAAACAGCACGGCCGAAACGGCCAGGAAGTGATTGACGGTAATGTCCATGGCTACAGCCCCTCACCTGATTTGACGTCGAGCTGACGGGTCGCATCCTTGCGGCGGCGAGCCGTCTGCTTCGCGATGTTCTGGCGTTTGACATGCGGGCGATGACGAAGCGTCAGCACGATCGCGCCGATCATGGCGACCAGTAGGATCAGGCCCGAAAGCTGGAACAGCAGAAGATAGTCAGTGTACATGACCTGACCGATCGCCTCGGCATTGGTTTCAGCGCCCGGATAGGGGTTGAAATTGTCGGCCGTGTCACCGCGGGCAAACGTCGCGAGCGCAATCTCGGCAATAAAGGCGATGCCCATGAGCGCGCCGAAGGGCAAATAGCTGAGAAACCCTTGCTTCAACTCAACGAAATCGACGTCCAGCATCATGACGACGAAAAGGAAGAGCACTGCGACCGCGCCGACATAGACCACGACCAGAAGCATGGCGAGAAATTCCGCGCCGATCAGCACGAGCAGTCCTGCCGACGTAAAGAACGCCAGGATCAGCCACAGCACAGAGTGCACCGGGTTCTTGGCCGCAATCACCGACACGGCGGAAATCGTGACGATGGCCGCCAATATGTAAAAGGCAATCAGTTCCACCGGGTCAGCCCCAATTCTTGCGACGGCCCTCGCCGCCAATTCCTAAATCCAACGCCGCCCTAGCGGTACGGCGCGTCGAGTTCGAGATTGCGTGCGATCAGCCGTTCCCAGCGATCTCCGTTCGCAAGCAGTCTCTCCTTGTCGTAATACAGTTCCTCGCGGGTTTCCGTCGCGAATTCGAAGTTCGGTCCTTCGACAATGGCGTCCACCGGGCAAGCCTCCTGGCAGAAGCCGCAATAGATGCACTTCACCATATCAATGTCATAGCGCGTGGTGCGACGTGAACCGTCCTCGCGAGGCTCTGCCTCGATCGTGATGGCCTGCGCCGGGCAGATCGCTTCGCACAGCTTACAGGCGATGCAGCGCTCTTCACCGTTTGGGTATCTGCGAAGCGCATGCTCGCCGCGAAAACGCGGGCTGAGCGGGTTCTTCTCGAATGGATAATTATTCGTCGCCTTGCGACGGAAGAATTCGCGCAAGCCGAGGCCGAATGCACTGAAGAAGTCAGTTAGCAGGGCGCCGCGTAGGGTCTGGACGAGGCTCATGACTGAACTCCCATGTAAACGACATATCCGGCGACGATGAAGACAGCGACGAGCGAGGTCGGCAGGAAAATCTTCCAGCCAAGGCGCATCAGCTGGTCATAGCGATAGCGCGGCACAACGGCCTTCACGAGCGCAAACAGGAAGAAGCAGAAGACGACTTTTGCCATGAACCAGGCGAGATGACCAAGATTGACCAACCATTGCGGGAAGTTCGCAATAAAATCCTCTCCAAACGCGATCGGTCCATGCCAGCCGCCCATGAACAGGATCACCATCATCGAACACATCAGCACGATGTTGAGGTACTCACCGATCATGAAGAGCAGATATGGCGTCGAGGAATATTCGACCTGATAACCGGCCACGAGCTCGGATTCTGCTTCCGGAAGATCGAAAGGCGGACGGTTCGTTTCGGCGAGCGCCGATACGAAGAACATCACAAACATCACCACCATGACCGGGAAGAGCAGGATGTGGTTGAAGCTGAACACATGCCAGGTCCAGAAACCGCCGGACTGATTGTCGACGATTTCAGACAGGTTCATCGACCCGACCAGCAGGATCACCGTAATGATGATGAAGCCGATGGAGACCTCATAGGACACCATCTGCGCGGCAGAGCGCAACGATCCCAGGAACGGATATTTCGAATTCGACGCCCAGCCGCCCATGATGATGCCGTAGACACCAAGCGAGGACACCGCAAACAGATACAGAATGCCGACATTGAGGTCAGACACGACCCAGCCCGGCGCAACCGGAATGACGGCCCACGACGCAAAAGCAAGTGTCAGGGACAAAATCGGCGCGAGCAGGAACACTGTCTTGTTGGCGCCCGCCGGAATGATAATCTCTTTCAGCAGGAACTTTCCGAAATCGGCAAAGCTTTGCATCAGGCCAAATGGGCCAACAACGTTCGGCCCCTTGCGCATCATCACAGCCGCCCAGACCTTCCGGTCCATCAGCAACAGGAAGGCCAGCGACAAAAGCAGGACAATGGTGAACAGCAGGATCTGACCGATCACGGTCAGCCAGCCAAACAACAGTCCGTGTTCCTGGATGAATGCACTCATGGCGCTCGCCTACTCCGCTGCTACCGGCGTTTCAAGGCCACGCTTCATCAGCGAGCACTCAGCCATTGTCTTCGATGCCCGGGCAATCGGGTTGGTCAAGTAGAAATCTGCAAATGGCGCTTCAAAAGGCCGCGCCTTATCAAGGTCTTGCGGCTTCGTTGGCGCTTCCTTCAGCGCAGCGTGGCCAGACGCACCGGGCGCAAATCCCAGTCCTGCAAACACTTCATTCTGTTCGCGAAGCACCTGACGAAGCTCAGCGCCCGAATCGTAGCTCAACGTCTTGCCGAGAACGTCGGACAGCGCCCGAAAGATGGCCCAGCCATCTTTCGCTTCTCCCTTGGGCTGAACGGCCTGGGTCGTCATCTGCACGCGTCCCTCCGTGTTCACATAGGTCGCGTCCAGTTCCGAATAGGCTGCGCATGGCAGGATGATGTCTGCCCTCGATGCACCGGCATCGCCGTGATGGCCGACATAGATCGTCTTGGTGCTTCCAAGACCGGAGAGGTCAAGCTCATCGGCACCAAGCAGGACCAGCGTATCGACGCCGCCACTTAACATTTCAGCCGTATCGGCCCCGCCTTCACCCGGCACAAAGCCGACATCCAGTGCGCCAACCCGACCTGCCGCATTGTGAAGAACACCAAAGCCAGTCCATTCTTCGCTGATCGCAGAAGCCTCAAGCGCGAGATCGTGCGCAGCATTCAGCACATCTAGACCGGCGTCACCGAGCAGTGCTTGTTCACCGACAACGACCATCGGCCGTTTTGCATTGCGGAACGCCTCCATGAAGACGCTATCGCGATGATAGAGCCCCGTCAGGCTATCTGCTCCGGCACCAAGGTGCTCGTACTCATAGGTCAGATCGACTGGCTCGCCGACGACTCCAACTTTCAGATCGTTCCACAGCCATGCCTTGCGGATGCGGGCGTTCCAGACGGCAGCTTCCACGCGCGGGTTTACCCCGATCAGGAGCAGCGCATCGGCCTCTTCCACACCCATAAGGGTCGGGTTGAGTATGTAGCGCTCACGCACACCGTCCAGACCGTATTTCGCCCCTGCCGGCCGACAGTCCGTGGACTGGATGCCAAGGCTGCGCGCTAGGTCGAGCGCGGCCTTCGCCTGTTCGACTTCCACCAGGTTTCCAGCAATGATGCCCATTCTGGACGCGTCGCCTTTCAGCAGCTCTGCAGTGGCAGACAGCGCTTCACCCCAGCTTGCAGGACGGAGTTTTCCATTCTCGCGAATGTACGGCTTATCGAGGCGCTGGCGGCCAAGGCCGTCCCAGATGAAGCGCGACTTGTCTGACAGCCACTCCTCGTTCACCTCTTCATTGATGACCGGCATAATGCGCATGACGGCATCGCCCTTGGCATCGATGCGGATCGCCGAGCCGAGTGCATCCATCACATCGATCGACTCGGTCTTGCGCAGCTCCCAGGGGCGCGCATTGTACGCATAAGGCTTGGAGGTCAGCGCGCCGACCGGGCAGAGATCGATGACATTGCCAGACAGCTCCGACGTCAGCGACTCTTCAAGATAGGTCGTGATTTCGGCGTCTTCGCCGCGCGAGATCATACCGATTTCTTCAACGCCCGCGACTTCCGCCGCGAAACGGACACAGCGCGTGCACTGGATACAGCGCGTCATGATCGTCTTGACCAGCGGCCCCATATTCTTGTTTTCGACCGCGCGCTTGTTGAGGTCATAGCGCGAACCAGAACGGCCATAGGCCATCGCCTGGTCCTGCAGGTCACATTCACCGCCCTGGTCGCAGATCGGACAGTCCAGCGGGTGGTTGATGAGCAGGAATTCCATGACGCCATTGCGCGCCTTTTCTACATAGTCACCCTTGGTGAGAATGTTCGGCGGCGTGCCATCCGGATTCATCCGCATCTCGCCCACGGTCTGCGCGCAGCTCGCAATCGGCTTCGGCGCGCCCTTCCACTGGACCAGACACATGCGGCAATTGCCGGCGACCGACAGGCGCTCATGGTAACAGAAGCGCGGGATTTCGGCGCCGGCCTCCTCACACGCCTGCATCAGCGTGTAGGACTTTGGAACCTCAATGTCCCTGCCATCAATGTTGAGCTTGAATAGATCGTCAGCCATGAATCAGAACTCTTTCACGGGATTGAATTCGGCTTTGCGCACAGCGGTGTTCCAGCGCGCCAGCAAATAGGTCGGGATGATAGTGAACAGCGCACCCAGCAGGCCGCCGGAGCGCCAGGCTCGCTGTGCCAGCAGGTCGAAAGACACACCCAGCAACATCCAGAACACGGCAACAGCGAGAACCGCCCAGAGAAACTTGGTGGAGGCGAGTGACATGATACCCAGAACCGCCATCAGTGCGAGTTTCGACGTCCACAGCCAGGCACCAGCAGAGATCGCGCCGTCCAGCCCCACTACCTGAATGAGCGTGATCAGGCCGAACACGTTCAGCCCAATGATCACTGCGCACCAGATCGCAGTCAGTATGTTGCGCAAAAGGTTCATGCCCAGCCCTGTTTCCCTCTACTCAGCCGCCACAACAGCGCCCTGAACCAGCGCACGCGGCGCCCGGTACTGGGTGATGCGGTCTTCGATTTCGTGGCGGAAGTGGCGGATGAGGCCCTGCACCGGCCAGGCCGCCGCATCGCCAAGCGCACAGATCGTGTGTCCCTCGATCTGCGTTGAGACATCCAGCAGCATGTCGATTTCATTGTGCTCGGCTTCGCCTTTGGCCATGCGTTCCAGCACACGCCACATCCAGCCCGTACCTTCACGGCACGGCGTGCACTGGCCGCAGCTTTCATGCTTGTAGAAGTATGAGATGCGAGCAATCGCCTTGATCAGGTCGGTCGACTTGTCCATCACGATCACGGCCGCAGTACCAAGGCCTGACTTCAGGTCTCGCAGCGTGTCGAAATCCATATAAGCGTCCATGATCTGTTCGGCCGGCACCATTGGCACCGATGAACCACCCGGGATGACAGCCTTGAGATTGTCCCAGCCACCGCGAATGCCGCCGCAATGGGTATCGATCAGATCCTTGAAGGTGATCGACATCTCTTCTTCGACATTGCACGGCTTGTTCACATGGCCGGAGATGCAGAACAGTTTAGTGCCCGTATTGTTCGGACGGCCAAAGCCGGCAAACCATTCGGCGCCGCGGCGCAGGATGGTCGGTGCAACCGCAATAGATTCAACGTTGTTGACCGTTGTCGGGCAGCCATAGAGACCCGCATTTGCCGGAAATGGCGGCTTCAGGCGCGGCTGGCCTTTCTTGCCTTCGAGGCTTTCGAGCAGCGCTGTTTCTTCGCCGCAGATATAGGCCCCTGCCCCGTGATGGACGTAGAGATCGAAATCCCAGCCATTCTTGTTGTTCTTGCCGATCAGGCCAGCCTCATAGGCTTCCTTGACGGCCTTCTCGAGCGCCTCGCGCTCCGCGATGTATTCGCCGCGCAGATAAACGTAGCAGGCATGTGCCCGCATCGCATAGGATGCGATCATGCAGCCTTCGATCAGCAGGTGCGGATCGTGGCGCATAATTTCACGGTCCTTGCAGGTGCCCGGTTCCGATTCGTCAGCATTCACGACGAGGTAATGCGGGCGATCGCGCACCTCTTTCGGCATGAAGGTCCACTTCAGGCCTGTCGGGAAGCCAGCACCGCCGCGCCCGCGAAGACCGGATGCCTTGATCTGGTCGCAAATCCATTCCGGCGTCTGCTGAAGCATTTCCCGCGTCAGGTGCCACGCGCCCCGCTTCTTTGCCTCTTCCAGGCCGGGCGACTGCACGCCGTAGAGATTGGTAAAGATCCGATCCTTGTCCTGTAGCATCAGTTCCCGCCCTCTTCCTGGCTCGATTCAACATCGCCCGCATCGACGCGTCTAGAGAACTCGGTGTCCTCGCCGGCGGCCAGCGCCTTGGCCTGACCAATCCAGTCCTCGCGCGAAATACGACCGCGAAATGCGAGGTAGCCCTCGACCCATTTGACGTTCTCGTCGCTCCAGGCTGCAATCTGCGCGAACTTGTAGATGCCAAGCTCGTTGAGCTGGTCCTCATTCTTGGGGCCGATACCCTTGATGCGCTTGAGATTGTCTTCTTCGCCGGCCGTCACGGACGCCGCTTCAGGCCGGTCACCTTCGATTTCGGGTACCTCAGCGGAGCCAGCCTTTTCAGCGTTGTCCTGCTCAACCACCTTACTGTCGGCCTTGACCTCTTGCTTGGTCGGCTCTTCGCGGTCGACATTTGTCGGCGCGGGCCGGTCGGGCTTGCCAGCAGCTTCGGCAGGCGGCTCTTCGCTCTTGGTCGCTTCGGGCAGGTTCGGAATTCTGGCGATACTGTTGCGGCTGCCGTCATAGCAGGCATCGTCCTTCAGGGACGTCACGCCGCCTTCCGGCGCGCTATTGATCCGGTCGACAAATGTTCCGGGCGCCACGTCAACCCCGTTGGAGAGCTTGCCGAGGATCTCCTCGAAGCTTTCTGGCGTGAGATCTTCGTAATAATAGTCGTTGATCTGGACCATGGGTGCATTCACGCACGCGCCGAGGCACTCAACTTCTTCCCAGGACAGGCGGCCATCATCGGTAACCGCCATCTTCTTGCCGATCTTCTTTTCGCAGACTTTCTTGAGGTCGTTCGCCCCGCGCAGCATGCAGGGCGTCGTCCCGCAAAGCTGGATATGGTGTTTTCCGACCGGCTGGAGGCGGAACATCGTATAGAAGGTCGCGACTTCGTAGACGCGGATATACGGCATTTCGAGCCGATCCGCGACGGCGCGCATCGCAGGTTCGGACAGCCAGCCAGCATTGTCCTTCTGGGCCAGCCAGAGCAGCGGGATCACCGCCGAACGCTTCTTGTCCTCGGGATACTTGCCGAGCCAGAACGCAATGGTCGGCTCCGTTTCCGGCTTGAAGGCAAAGCTGTCGCCGCCGGCTTCAATATCAAATCGGCGCAGGGCCATTAGCGGTCAATCTCCCCAAACACGATATCCAGCGAGCCCAGAATGGCCGAAACGTCTGCGAGCATGTGGCCTTTGCAGAGGTGGTCCATGGCCGCTAGATGCGGATAGCCTGGCGCGCGAATCTTGGCGCGGTAAGGCCGATTGGTCCCATCAGAGACCAGATAGACGCCGAACTCGCCCTTCGGCGCTTCCACGGCCGCGTATACTTCACCTTCCGGCACGTGGAAGCCTTCGGTGTAGAGCTTGAAATGATGGATCAGCGCTTCCATGGAGCGCTTCATGTCGCCGCGGCGCGGCGGTGAAACCTTCGATCCCGCAAGCAGGACCTCGCCTGTCGGCATGTTCTCAATGCACCATTTCATGATGTCATTGGCGATGAGCATCTCATCCATGCGGCAGACATAACGGTCGTAATTGTCGCCATTATTGCCGACCACGACCTTGAAGACATCGCCCGGAATTTCGTCATAGACTTCATAGGGCTGCGAGCGGCGCAGGTCCCATGGGAGACCGGAGCCGCGAACCATCACGCCGGAAAATCCCCATTCCATGATCGTCTTCTCGTCAACGACGCCGATATCGACATTGCGCTGCTTGAAGATGCGGTTCTCGGTGATCAGGCCTTCAATATGCGCAATCGCTATCGGGAACTCATCACAGAAGGTCATGATGTCATCAATCAGATCCTGAGGCAGGTCCTGGTGTACACCGCCCGGCCGGAAATAGGCCGAGTGCATGCGTGAGCCGGACGCGCGCTCATAGAATCCCATCAGCTTTTCGCGCTCCTCAAAGCCCCAGGTAATCGGAGCGAGCGCACCGCAGTCCATGGCCTGCGTGGTGATGTTCAGCATGTGAGAAAGGATGCGGCCCATCTCCGAGTACAAAACCCGGATGAACTTTGCACGGCGTGGCACTTCAAGGCCCAGCAGGCGTTCGATCGCAAGGCACCAGGCATGCTCCTGGTTCATCGGCGCCACATAATCGAGCCGATCGAAATAAGGCAGGCCCTGCAGGTAGGTCTTGTATTCCAGCAGCTTTTCAGTGCCGCGGTGCAAGAGACCGATATGGCTGTCGATCCGGTCCACGACCTCGCCATCCAGGTCCATGATCATGCGCAGCACACCGTGAGCCGCAGGATGCTGCGGCCCGAAATTCAGTGTGAACTTGCGCTCGTCAACAGGCGTTGCGTCATCAGCCATCTGCCTGCTCCTTCTCAGCCTTCTCGTCGCCGGGAAGTTCTTTGGTCATGCCTTCCCATGGCGAGAGGAAATCGAAATTCCGGTATTCCTGCACCAGCGTTACAGGCTCGCTCACGACGCGCTTTTCAAGGTCGTCATAGCGGACTTCGGTAAAGCCGGTGAGCGGGAAATCCTTGCGCAGCGGATAGCCCTCAAACCCATAATCTGTGAGGATACGGCGCAGGTCCGGGTGCCCAGAAAAGCGGATGCCGTACATGTCGAACGCTTCGCGCTCAAACCAGTCCGCACTCGGATGCAGGTCGATCAGGCTTGGAACAGGCGTCGCTTCATTCGTCGCGATCTTCACCCGGATACGCTGATTCAACCGCATGGAGAGGAAGTGATAGACGACGTCAAAGCGCTGATTGCGCTCCGGCCAGTCGACCCCGCAAATATCAATCAGGGTCTCGAAGACGCACTGATTGTCATCCTTCAGGAACTTGGCGAGCTTCAGGATAGAATCGCGCTCGGCAACAACGGTCAGCTCACCATGCTGCACATAAAATTCCTTCACGGAATCCGCGCATTCGCCGCTGATATGGGCGCCGAGATCTTTCAGGGCTTCAGACATGTCTTTCTTCCCTCTCGCCTATCGCTCGATCGAGCCTTCGCGGCGGATCTTCTTCTGCAATTGCAGCATACCGTAAACCAGCGCTTCTGCCGTCGGAGGACAACCGGGGACATAGATGTCGACCGGCACGATCCGGTCACAGCCGCGCACCACCGAATAGGAATAATGATAGTAGCCGCCACCATTCGCGCACGAGCCCATCGAAACGACGTAACGCGGTTCCGGCATCTGGTCGTAGACCTTGCGGAGCGCCGGCGCCATCTTGTTGGTCAGCGTGCCCGCCACGATCATCACATCCGACTGGCGGGGTGAACCGCGCGGCGCCATGCCAAACCGTTCAAGATCATAGCGCGGATTGCCCGCCTGCATCATCTCGACAGCGCAGCAAGCCAGACCGAATGTCATCCACATCAGCGAACCTGTGCGCGCCCACGCGATCAGGTCATCCGCCGCGGCGGTAAAATAGCCCTTGTCGGCGAGATGGTCGGACAGACCGGCGAAAAACGGATCATCGGCGCGAACCTGATGACCGCCCTCAACCCCGGCGCGACCTGCGCCCAGTGCATATGGCTTGTAATCGTCGGCCATTATTCCCACTCCAGCGCGCCGCGGCGCCATTCATAGATAAAGCCTACAGTCAGGACTCCGAGGAACACGACCATCGACCAGAAACCGAAGACACCAATCGCTCCGAGACTGACAGCCCACGGGAACAGGAAGGCGACTTCCAGGTCGAAGATGATGAACAGGATCGAGACCAGGTAAAATCGGACATCGAATTTCATGCGCGCGTCGTCGAATGCGTTGAAACCACACTCATATGCCGAGTTCTTTTCAGGGTCAGGATTCGACGGCGCGAGTATCGCTGCACCGATGATGAAAAGCAGCGACAGGATCACGCCCAGCCCCAGGAACAGAATGACGGGCAGATAGTCGAGTGCGAACCGTTCGATTTCTGTCATCTCAGATCAACTCCCGAGAGCTAGCGGCTGAAAGCGCCGGACTAGGACGCTTTCGCCGGAATGGCAACAGGCCAGCTTCACCCTTTATAACGGTTTCGACACAGGATTTCGCGTCTGCAGCATGCGGCGTGGTGACACGCACGCCCTGGCACCTCGCGCGAACCTGACCAGCAACACAGATGTCGAAAGGAAAATGGTGCCCGGGGGCGGATTTGAACCACCGACACGCGGATTTTCAATCCGCTGCTCTACCCCTGAGCTACCCGGGCGGGCCGTGGGGAAACGGCGTCATAGCCCTGCTGAGAGGCCTTGTCCAATCCCCTTTTTGAAGTTTTTGCAGCAAGCCCCGCCAGTCCTCAGCTATAGCGCGCGTCCACCGGCTTTTTCTTTGCCGCTTCGCCGTTCCGAACCGCGTTGCAAGCCTGGCCCAAATCGGCAAGATAGTCATCGGCAACGTCTGCATGCTTGGGTGACAGCATGAGATGAAGGCTCGGCGGTTCCTTTGTGACAGAGGTGAACCAGCCACGCCGGTAGATTTCACCATAGATCGCGAATGCGTGCAGTTCGGGATGCCGAAACCCCATCAGCCCCAGCATCGGGTTGCCGAGTACTTCAAAGCCAAGCGCCTTTACGCCGTCCTCGATCTTTTCACGCGTCGCGCAGACCCTGCCCTGAAGACGGCGATAGCCCTCTTCGCCGAGATAATTCATGACCGCCCACGCTGCCGAAATGGCACCTCCCGGCCGCGTGCCGGCGAGTGTCGGTGTCTTCATCGGCGCCCCCGACCAGCCCGCAAGGTCAAACAGCATGTGGGAGTAGAGCTCTTCTGACCGGAACAGGACCGTCGACGCACCTTTGGCGGCGTAGCCATATTTATGGAGGTCCGCGCTCATCGAATGAACGGCCGGAAGCTCGAAATCGAAGGCTGGCACCGGGACGCCATTCATTCGCGCGAAAGGTGCGATAAAGCCGCCAACGCACGCATCGACATGCAGCCAGATACCGCTTTTTTCCGCCACCGCCGCAAGTTCATCGATCGGGTCGATGATTCCGTGAGGAAAGTTGGGCGCTGAACCGACCACCATCACGGTCGAGGAATCACAGGCCTCTCCCATGGCGGATGCGTCTGCTTCATAGGAACCGTCCTGCTTCAACGCAATCCTGCGGACCTCGATGTCCATGAGGTGCGCGGCCTTGTCGAAGGCAAGGTGCGCCGATTGGGGCAGCACGATATTCGCCGCCCCGTCCAGCTTGCCGCACGCACGAGCGCAATCACGCGCCGCTTTCAGCGCCATCGTTATCGAATCAGTCCCGCCCGATGTAATCGCGCCGGTCGCGCCCTCAGGCCCATGCAGCAGGCCGAGCGCCATGGAAATGACGTCCTTCTCCATCTGCGCCAGCGACGGAAACGCCAGCGGACCAAGCCCATTTTCCGACATGAAGGCCGCATAGGCCTGCTTCTGCACCTCGGCGATGTCTTCACCCGCATTGAAGACGTACACCGCCGTCTTTCCGTCACGCCATTTGGCATCCTTTGAGCCACGCGACAGCATCTCTGCTTCGATGTCGGGCCACGGCCGTCCTCGTTCTGGCAATTTCATGCGTCACTCCTCCTGCCTCGGAGGATAACCAAACAACCGGCAATGGCGACCCCTACAGGACTTGAACCTGTAACCGTCGGATTAGAAGTCCGGTGCTCTATCCAGTTGAGCTAAGGGGCCGGAAGCGGACGCCTAGTGGGTCCAGGGTTGTTTGCGATTGGCGGAAAAGTTTTCCGAATAGGATTTCACCAGGCGCTTGGGTTCTCTCGGCTCTTCGACTGTGAAGGTGATCTTCTCGCGTTTGGCATAGTCGATCGCCTGCTCGCGTGTCTCGAAATGCAGGCGCACCTGCCCCGTCGTGTCGTTGATGCTCGTCCAGCCCATCAGAGGATCAGAGAAGCGCGCGTCTTCGGAGCGGAATTCCAGAACCCATTCCTGGGTCTTTGCGCGGCCGGACTGCATGGCAGATTTTCTGGGCTTGAAGATGCGAGCGTCCATTAAAAGCCTCCGGCTTGTCCGGTTAACCGATGGTCGGAGCGAGAGGATTCGAACCTCCGACCCCCTGATCCCAAATCAGGTGCGCTACCAGGCTGCGCCACGCTCCGACATCGGACGCCCCTTCTATGCAGGGCTTTCGCGTTGAGCAAGCCCTATTTGGCTGTGCGGCGCAGTGATCTGAATGTTGCGTCTGCGCGGGCGCCCAACTTTTCCCCATCAATGAGCAGATCTGCGCAGACATGGACGATTCCGTCCTCGGATGACACGACCACGGGACGTGCCTCCAGCCAGGTACCGGGACGAATCGTATCGAAGTAACTGATGGTCAGTTTCAACGTCACGGACATCTTGCGGGTGGAATCCCATACTGCCCACGCCAACGCCCCATCTGCAAAGGAACTCACCATGCCGCCATGCATGAAGCCCATGCTGTTGCAGTGGCGTTCAAGGACACGAATACCGCTCCGCAGGTCACCGGGCGCGGTAGCGCGGTAGACTGGTCCGTTATGAGTGGTGAAGGGTCCGCGCGACTTGGACCGTTCAAACCCCGCGGGAACGTCCGCCTCGACAGCGGACTCAGCCGGCATCAGTCTGGAAGATCGGGTGATTGACCGTATCGCCGGGCTCTATACCCAGCTCCGCCGCCCTGCCACCATTGATCTCGAGCACGCCTTTCACCGGCATGCCAGGACTGATCGTGCGCAGCGATCCTGGAACAGTGTTACGTGCGATCATCTGGATGGTACCGTCACTCGAAACAAACAGCATGTCGAGTGGAATAAGCGTATTCTTCATCCACATCGAAGGCTCGCGAGGATTGCCGAAGTCGAACAGCATTCCTGCATCCGGATCCAGCGATTCGCGCTCCATGAGGCCGAAAGAGATTTCTTCTGGTTCGTCAGCAATCTCTATCGAAAAGGCATGCGTTTGCTCGCCAGTATCAATAGTCAGATTGCCGGTCTCGAGGGACTGTGAAAGGGCGCACAGCGGCAGCGCTGCAGCCGCCGCAATCAGATAAGACAGTCTGTTTCTCATGAAGGTCATCTAGCGCCTCGCGCCTGGCGCCGCAACACAATTGGTGCGATGCCTACTTCGCCTGCACACTGGTTACATGGGCCCCTTTGGGGCCCACTTCTACCGTCGCATCGAGAATCGTTCCTGTCTCCGTGGTCTCGATACCCGCACGCCGCAGGACGGAGATGTGCAGGAATATATCATCGGGATCATTCGGCCGGTTCACAAACCCGAATCCCTTCGTGTTGTTGAACCATTTGACAATGACCGTCTCTGGCTCAGGAGCAATCCCCTGTTCCTTGGCTATAACGGCCTTGGGACGATCCATCTCCAGGATGTGCTCGACCTGCCATCCCCGGTCACCGCGGACAGCGTCGCATACAATGCGCGCGCCCTCATCGGCATAAGGCTCACCAAATGTGCGCAGACAGGAAATGTGCAGCATGACATCAGCATTGAGCGAAGCTTCGCTCACAGAGGCGGGAACGATGAAACCATAGCCCTTGGCAACATCGAACCATTTGACGTGGCCAATTACCCTGACCATCGCAGAAGGTTCCGGTGTCTCATGTTTTGAATTTACAGCCGTCATTTATTATCAACCCCAATGACAAAGAGTAGGTAAGCAACCTTCCAAAGTCATCCCTTTTTGGGAGACTTATTCACTATAAAAGCGAGAATGTTGCGAAACTGGCACTCCCTAGGGGAATCGAACCCCTCTTTCCAGGTTGAAAACCTGGCGTCCTAACCGATAGACGAAGGGAGCGCTCGGTTGGAAGGCGTGCGTATAGCGGGGCTTTACGGGCTGTTCAAGTCGCCTTTCAGCACCAAGACCAGTTTTTGTCAGTTATCTCCCGTTTCAGCAGCATCAATCAGCTCAAACTGGGCCCGCCGACGGCCATTCCATTCATCCGCCTTCAAACGCCCGGCCACGTGCAACATCCTTCCGGCGAACAGCGCCTGGCCAATTTCCATGTCCGCTGTGCGCCAGGATACGCATTCGACCCTGCCGGTCGGATCCTCCGCATAAAAGCGGACATGATTCTGTCCGATCCGGCGCGCCGACACAGGTTTGATCCTCTGCATTGCGAAGACCGGCTGCGGAGCCCCCTGCCCGAACGGCCCGAGCGTCTCAAGCTGATCGAAAAATTCCGGCGTGACCGCTCCCGGCGAAACCACCGCATCAATGTCCAGCCGTCGCGCCTCGGCACGTTCCTCAGCAAACTGGTCCATATGCTCCACTATCCACCGGTCGAAGGCGTCGATCCCTTCAGGGTCGACGCTGAGCCCTCCAGCCATCGCGTGCCCACCACCTGACAGCAACACCCCTTCCCTCGCCGCCATGGATATCGCGTCGCCGATATTCACGCCCTTGACCGACCGGGCTGATCCCTTCGCGACCGGTCCGAGATCATCGCCCCAGCCAATCACGATCGTCGGCAGATGGAAGCGGTCCTTGATCCGGCCTGCAACGATACCGATCACGCCGGGATGCCAGCCCTCTCCCGAAGCGATGATCACGCCGCGATCCGGATTCGCTTCAATCTGCTTTTCAGCCTGGTTCGTCGCGGCTTCGAGAATCGCCGCCTCGACGGCCTTGCGTTCGTCATTGAGGCCGTGCAACCGTTCGGCCAGCTCAATCGCCTCCTGGCGGTCATCCGTCGCCAGCAGCTTTGCAGCCAGCCACGGATCGCCAATCCGGCCGCCAGCGTTCAGCCGCGGCCCGAGTACGAAGGTGGCATGATACACCGACTCGATCGCGCCGATCCCAGCCACATCTGCGAGCGCTCTCAGTCCCGTATTCGTGCTGCGGGCCATGATCTTGAGCCCCTGGCGCACGAAGGCCCGGTTGGCATCGCGAAGCGGTGACATGTCGCAAAGCGTGCCGAGCGCGCACAGGTCGAGCCACGGAATGATATTCGGCAATCCGCCCTCGGGGGCTACACCTCTTTCCCTGGCCACCCTGTTCAGCGCAGCCAGCAGGACAAACACGACACCAGCTGCAGCAAGGTGCCCATAGCCCGAACGGTCGTCAGGCCGATTCGGATTGACCAGCGCCGCCGTCACCGGCAGTTCCTTGCCCATCAGGTGGTGGTCGACGACAATCACCGGCAGGCCAATCCGCGCCGCTTCTTGGAGTGCGGGCGTTGCCGCCGCGCCGCAATCAACCGTGATGACGAGGTCTGCGCCCTGATCCTTCAGGTATCGAAATGCCGCCGGAGACGGCCCATAGCCCTCTGTCAGACGGTCCGGCACATAGAGGCCAAGCTCCCGCCCCCAGGAACGGAAATACCGCGCCAGGAGCGCAGAGGACGTTCCGCCATCCACATCATAATCGGCAAAGACCGTAACCTTGCGGCCATCCAGCAGAGCATCGACAATCAGCGTCGCCGCTTTCTCCATGTCCTGGAATGTCGACGGGTCCGGAAACAGGTCTTTCAGCGTCGGCTCCAGAAACGAGCTGACCGTTTCGGGTGTCACATTCCGGCTGACCAGAAGACGGGCCAGAATGTCGGGCACCCCAGCACTCTGCGACATTCTTCGGACCGCAGCTTCATCGGTGGGCTGGAGCGTCCAGAAGCGTCCGGACAGCGAGTCCGAAACGCTGTAGAGGCAGTCCTCCCCCATGCCGTCAGGCCGAGCGGTGGCGGGACGTAATCTTGCGGACCATGCCGTCAGCCGAGCTCATGACCAAAGTGTCGGTAACTGTTACGCCCTTGCCGACGACGACACCGTCAACCAGGCCGCCCTTCGTCACGCCTGTCGCGCAGAACACGGTTTCGCCGCTTGCCAGCTCGCTCAGTGCGTACTTCTTGTCGAAATCAGTAATGCCGACCCGGCTGGCACGGCCACGTTCGTCTTCATTGCGGAAGACAAGACGCCCCTGCATCTGTCCGCCAACGCACTTCAGCGCCGCAGCCGCAAGCACACCCTCAGGCGCGCCGCCCTGACCGACATACAGGTCGATTCCGGTATCGGAGTTGGTCGTGTTGATGACGCCTGCGACGTCGCCGTCAGAGATCAGGCAGATACGTGCACCGACACTCCGCAGGCTTTCAATGATATCAGCATGGCGAGGACGGTCGAGCACACACGCCGTCATGTCTTCAACCGGTTTCCCAGCGACCTTCGCCATGGCCGTGATGTTGGCGGCAGGCGTCTCATCAAGGTCAACGACGCCTTCGGGATAGCCCGGACCAATCGCAATCTTGTCCATATAGGTGTCTGGCGCATGCAGCAGGCCGCCGCGCGGCGAAATCGCAAGGACAGCGAGCGCATTTGCCATCGCCTTGGCGGTCAGCGTAGTGCCCTCAAGCGGGTCGAGGGCAATGTCGATTGCTGGACCATTACCTGTGCCGACCTCTTCACCGATATACAGCATCGGCGCTTCATCACGTTCGCCCTCACCGATGACGATTCGTCCCTGGAAGTCGACAGAGTTGAAGGCCCGCCGCATGGCATCGACCGCCGCTTGGTCAGCGGCCTTCTCATCGCCTCGGCCAACCATTTTGTGAGCCGCAATTGCAGCGATCTCGGTGACGCGAACCATTGCGTCGGAAAGGTGCGGTACCAGAACACTATCAGACATCTATCTTCTTACTCGGCCATGCAGACGGCCGGCCCTTCTAGTCAGTTGAAGCCTCGATCGCCATGATCTGCGGCTGCCCTATATTCGAATCCAGAGCACGCAGGCGCTCCCTGGCTTGCTCAATCTCACTGCGCGCGCACACATGCGTCACGATTGCGACCGGCGCGGCACCGTTTTCATCTGCAGAATCTTGCAGCAACTTGTCGACGGACACGCCACTCTCGGCGAGCGCTTCAGTCAGCTCCGCAAGCGCCCCAGCCCGGTCAGCCAGCCGGACACGCAGGAAGAATGCCGATTTCTCGTCGCTCTCTGCATAAACGAATGCGCGCACATCATGGTGGTCAGCGCGGCCAAATGCCGGACGCGCAATCGGATTGAAGAGTTTGGCGACGTCCCCCATCACCGCACTTGCGGTTGGCCCAGGTCCGGCGCCCGGACCGGTGAGTGTGACCGCGCCCAGCGGCTCACCCTCTACCCTGACCGTATTCAGGCTACCGTTCACTCGCGCCAACGGATGACCGACAGGCAGTGCCATGGGTTCGACCCGGCAGACAACACCATCATTCGTGATCTTGCCTTCAGTGATCAGCTTGATGCGCAGGCCAAGCCGGTCGGCAAGATCGAGATCCAGCAATTCGACCTCATCGACGCCCCGCACGGACACCTTGGAGAAATCTAGATCAGCCGAGAACGCTATCGCGGCGAGAATGGCTGCCTTGTGCGCCGCGTCCATGCCGGACACATCTAATGTCGGATCAGACTCCGCATATCCAAGCCGCTGCGCTTCGGCCAGCACCACTTCATACGGCCGCCGCGTTGTCAGCATTTCAGTGGTGAGGAAGTTACAGGTCCCGTTCAGGATGCCCGTCACCCGCCGGACATCAACACCGGCCAGCGAATCTCTGAGCACACGGACGACCGGTACGCCGCCAGCAACGGCGGCCTCGAACAAAAGGTCTACGCCGTTCTCACGCGCTAGCTCGGCGAGTTCCTGACCATGCATCGCTATCAGCGCCTTATTGGCCGTGATCACGGCCTTGCCTGATTTCAGCGCCGTTTCAACCGCCACCTTTGCGGGGCCATCCGAGCCGCCAATCAGCTCAACGAACACATTGATGCCATCGTCTGCAGCGAGCTTGGCGGCGTCATCGAACCATTCATAGCCATCGGTCGAAACCGGCCGGTTGCGAGAGCGATTGCGCGCCGTCACGCCGGCGACCTCTACCCTTCCAGGCAGCCGAAGAGAGTCCTGGCGCTGAACGAGATCGATCAGCCCGCACCCAACATGGCCCAGGCCGGCGATACCGAGCTTTAGTGTTTTCAAACCCAGACCCTCCGGTGCGACTTAACTAGACGGCGCACCTGCTATCAGCTTCCTTCGTGAGAAGAAACCGTTTGATGTTGCGAGCGGCCTGTCGAATGCGCTGTTCGTTCTCAACCAGGGCAATTCTGACAAATCCGTCACCACGTTCCCCAAATCCTGCCCCCGGCGCCACCGCGACGCTGGCCTCATTGATCAGCTGCAATGAAAACTCAAGGCTTCCCATGTGCCTGCACGATTCCGGAATGGGCGCCCAGCAGAACATGGAAGCCGACGGCACGGGAATTTTCCAGCCCGCACGGCCAAAGCTCTCGATAAGCGTGTCACGCCGCGACCGATAAATCTGCCGCATCTCTTCCACGCAATCCTGCGGGCCGTCGAGTGCGGCGCAGGCCGCTACCTGGATTGGTGTGTAGGCGCCATAATCGAGATACGACTTGACCCGGCCAAGCGCGCCAATCAGCCGTTCATTGCCTGCGGCAAACCCGATCCTCCAGCCTGCCATGGAATAGGTCTTGGACATGGTCGTCGTCTCGACGGCAATATCCTTTGCGCCATTGACCTGAAGGATCGAGGGCGGCGGATCGTCGAAATAGATCTCGTTATAAGCCAGATCCGACAGCACCCACAGGCCATGCTTTTTCGCGATCTTCACGGCCTCCTTGTAGAAGTCGAGATCAGCAACAGCCGCGGTCGGATTTGACGGATAGCAGAGCACCATCGCCGTTGGCGGCGGGACGCTGTACTGAATCGCGTTGGCAATGTTCTGGAGGTACTGCTCAGGTGTCTGGGCAGGTACGCCGCGAATGGACGCTCCAGCAATGATGAAGCCAAATGAGTGTAGTGGATAGGACGGATCCGGCGCGAGGATCACATCACCCGGCGCGGATATCGCCTGCGCAAGGTTGGCAAATCCCTCCTTGGAGCCCAGCGTCACGATGACTTCCCGGTCCTTGTCGAGCTCCACATCAAAGCGGCGCTTGTAATAATTGACGAGCGAACGACGCAGCCCCGGAATTCCTCTGGAGGCCGAATATCCGTTTACGTCAGGTTTGCGGGCCGTTTCGCAGAGTTTGTCGACGATATGTTTGGGCGTCGGCAAGTCGGGGTTTCCCATGCCAAGATCAATGATATCCGCGCCTTGCGCTCGCAGGGCCGCCTTCTTGCGGTTCACCTGTTCGAACACGTAAGGAGGAAGTCGTCTGATCTTGTAAAACTCGCCCGACATGGGCCTCTACTCCTGCTTGGAATTGCCTAAAGGGAAGACGCCTAACGGCGCGCTCGCGGCCGGTCAAATAGCGATTTCAAGCGCGCAATGTCCGCATCGGTCAGAAAGCTGGCCTGCGTGAGCTGCTGATCCACGCGTGCACGCAGCTGCCGGCTCCAGGCGAGGATCTCCTCAGGCGTCTGGTCGGCAGGCGCTGAGCGCGGGTCTTCCTCGAATGCAGTAAGCAGCGCGTTCTGCTCTTCTCGGGAAAGCACCATGGCGGCCTGCTGACGACGATAGGTGGTATTCTGCGGAATGTTCGCAAGGCTCGGATAGCCTTCGCCGGCGAGCTCCGTCTTGCGCGCCTCATACCAATCGGGCGCGCCCTCTCGAATATCGGAGATTTTGTCCATCGAACCGGCACAACCGGTCAGAAGGACACCGAAAAAGAGCAAAAAAGGCCGCATACCGTGAAATTACCGCACGTCTTCATGATTCTCGAAACGTTTCTTCCCTATACGTGTTCGTGTAGAATGGCGAGAATAAGGTGATGAAAAGCCTAAACACATGGCAGATAGAGAAAATCGCAGTCTGAACGAAATCCTGGCGGAGCAGTCGCCAGCCCAGTTGCAGGCGATTGGAATTTCGCTTGCAGAAGCCGCCGCTGAATCGCAGGCGCTTCTCACTGAAGTGATGTCCAGCAGCCGTCCGCGAATCAAGTCGTCCGAGAAAAGTGATCCGTTCGGCATGATGGGCGCCTATGGGCGTCTCGGCCAGTCCCTTGCCACGAACCCTCAGGCCCTGATCAACGCCAACATCGAATTATGGATGGGCTGGGTGAACCTCTGGAAGGATTTCACGCTCGGCGAGGTCAGCGAATCTCGCGATCGCCGCTTCTCCGATCCTGATTGGTCGGCAAACCCCGCCTTTGAGTTCATGCGCAAGGCCTATGAGCTGAATTCAAGCTGGATGCTCTCCCTGCTCGACTCCGCCAGCGAACTGACCACGGCCGAGAAGCGCAAGGCACAATTCTACACTCGCCAGACCATTGATGCGCTTTCGCCCAGCAATTTCTTTGCGACCAATCCCGCAGCATTGAAGGCCATGGTGGAATCCGGCGGCCAGAGCCTGGTCGATGGGCTGCGCAATGCACGTGCCGACATCAAGAAAGGCCACGGCCGGCTGTCCATCAGCCAGACAGACGAGACACCTTTCGAGGTGGGCGTGAACGTCGCCACTGCACCCGGCAAAGTCGTCTTCCGCAACAAGCTGATCGAACTCCTCCAGTTCGAACCGACCACCGAGAAGGTGCACGCCCGCCCGCTTCTGATCTTCCCGCCATGGATCAACAAATATTACATTCTCGACCTTCGCGAAGAGAACTCGATGATCCGCTGGCTGGTCAGCCAGGGACTGACTGTCTTCGTTGTATCGTGGCGGTCCGCCGATGAGGTCACGCGCGACTACACCTGGGATGATTATATCGAACAGGGCGTCATGGCGGCGACGCATGAAGTCCTCGCTCGTACCGGAAGCGATGATCTCAACGCTGTGGGCTATTGCATTGGCGGCACTCTCCTCACAGGTGCCCTCGCTCACATGGCCAAGAAGAATGACAGGCGCATCGCCTCGGCCACATTCTTCGCGTCCCAGTCTGACTTTTCCGACGCCGGTGACCTCATGGTGTTCACCGATGAAGAGTCCCGGCGCAACATTGACGAAGTCATCAAGGTCAATAATGGCATCATGCCCGGCGAAATGATGGGCGACACTTTCAACTGGCTTCGGCCGGTAGACCTTGTCTGGCGCTATGTCGTTGACAATTACATGCTAGGCAAGAAGCCGCGCCCATTCGACCTTCTGTACTGGAATGCTGATCAGACAAACATTCCCGGCAGGACTCACCATACCTACCTGAATGACCTTTACGGCGAGAACAAGCTGAGCAACGGCCTTTTCAAGGTGCTGGGAGAGAACATATCCATGAAGGATATCGAGATTCCGGTGACCATTCAGGCAAGCCGCGAAGACCATATCTGCCCCTGGCACTCCATCTATCGCGGTGCCCAGCGCTATGGCGGAGACGTGAATTTCATTCTCGCCGGATCCGGACATATCGCTGGCGTGGTAAATCATCCGAATGCGGAGAAATACCAACACTGGACCAACAATTCGCTCCCCGGCACACCCGAAGCATGGCTGGCCGACGCGAAAGAAACCAAAGGCTCTTGGTGGCCAACCTGGTGGACCTGGCTCAAGCCGAAATCCGGCCCATTGAAGGCCGCAGAGCCCGTCGCAGATGCTGGCCTCGGCAATGCCCCCGGCAGCTATGTAAAGATGCGCCTTGATGCGATTGCAGCCGGTGAAAAGCCGTCGGATCAATACTCCAGACCTTCGGCGATCACGTCAAAACCTGCATCGGTGCCAGAGCCGAAAAAGCCAACTGCCACCCAGTCTGCGAAGACGACCAGCGCGGCGCCGAAAAAAACACCAGCGAAACGCGCTGCGGCGGCCAAGAAGACACCGGCTACCCGCACTAAATCCAAGGCGAAAGCCAATGGTGCGGCGAAGCCGAAGACGGCTGCCTCGAGCAAGTCGACGTCTGCGACAAAGAAGACGGCATCCACGAAGTCAGCCACCGCCAGGAAACCAGCGGCGGCGAAATCAAAAACACCATCAAAGTCTTCGGCCGCCAGGAAGACTTCGACCAAGCGTCAGGGAAAGAGCGGCACCAGCACGTCGAGGCCTAAAGCCTGATCCCATCCCATCATGAGATTGAGATTCTGGATCGCCTGACCGCTTGAGCCTTTGACCAGATTGTCGATCACGCCGATCACGATCACGCGGCCCTTTACGCGGTCCGGATAGACAGCGATGCGGCAATCGTTTGTCCCGCGCACATGACGTGTGTCCGGGGGTGGGGAGCCGAGTGGCAGCACTGTGACGAATGGCTGATTCGCATAGGCCGCCTCCAGCGCGGCCTGGACGTCGTGGACATCCCCGCGCAGATGGCAGGTCACATGTTCGCCCCGCGCCATCGGAAGAAGGTGCGGCGTGAACGTCACTTCGATGTCACTCTTCCCAGCGCGAAGGTTCAGCTCCTGCTCGATTTCCGGCGTATGGCGGTGCGTCCCGACACCATAGGCATGGGTGCCCTCTGTCACTTCGCAGAAGAGATTACCTTCCTTAAGGCCCCTTCCCGCACCGGACGCGCCGGACTTTGCATCGATGATGATCGAATCGGTATCGATGATCAGCGGTGACATGAGCGGCAGTAAGACCATCAGGATCGCCGTCGGATAGCACCCCGGGCAGGCGACGAGGTCGGCCCCCTTCAATGATTCGGCTGCGTGCTCGCTCAACCCGTATATGGCACTGGCGGTCCGCTCCGGCGCAATGTGCTCGCGGCCATAGGCCTTTGAATAGGCAACCGGGTCACGAAAACGATAATCCGATGACAGGTCTACAATTTTCACATTGGACGGCAATGTCTCGATCAGATCCTGGCTGGTACCGTGTGGCAGACAGCCGAACGCAACATCTATCTCATCCCAGCGAACATCTTCTGCCTTGATGACGTCGAGGTCACCGCGTCCGCCAAGGTGCGGAAAAATGCTGGAGAGCTTCTGCCCAGCCAGCGCATTTCCGGTGGCGGCAACAGCCTCAACATGAGGATGGTTCCGCAGGAGGCGGACCGTTTCCGCGCCGGTATAGCCCGACGCGCCAAGAACGGCGGCTTTCAAAGTTTTCTGTGTCATGGGGCTCTCCTCTCACGCCTCGGCGCAAAGAAAAAGGGCGCTCCCCGAAAAGAAGCGCCCCGTTCCAAAATTCTGTTTTGAAATCGCGTCTTAGCGCTTCGAGAACTGGAAGCTGCGGCGTGCTTTTGCACGGCCATACTTCTTGCGCTCGACGGTACGCGGGTCGCGGGTCATGAAGCCGAACGGCTTCAGCACGCTGCGCAGGCCTGGCTCATAGTTGACAAGCGCGCGGGCAATGCCGTGACGCACAGCGCCGGCCTGACCAGACAGGCCAGAGCCCTTGACGGTGCAGATCACGTCAAACTGGGTGCGGCGGTCAGCTTCGACGAGCGGCTGTTCGATGACCATGCGCAGAACCGGACGAGCAAAATACTGCTCCTGATCCTTGCCGTTCACAGTGATCTTGCCAGTGCCCGGCTTGATCCAGACGCGAGCTGTAGCCGACTTGCGGCGACCGGTGCCGTAGGCGCGGCCGAGATCGTCGATCTTCGGTTCAGCGGCAACGACTTCCGTCTCTGCTGCTTCACCGCCGGTCACGGTTTTCAGGTCTTCAAGAGAATTTGCAGTGTCAGACATGATACTTAGTCGGCTCTCTGATTCTTGGCATTCATCGACGCGAAGTCGACGGCTTCAGGCTTCTGGGCTTCGTGCGGATGCTCGGCGCCGGCATAGACGCGAAGCTTCGAGTACTGCGCTTTCGCAAGCGGGCTCTCGCCCGGCATCATGCGCTTTACAGCAAGCTCGATGGCACGCTCTGGGAAACGGCCCGACAGGATCTTCCCGGCAGTGGTTTCCTTGATCCCGCCCGGATAGCCCGTATGGCGGTAATAGGTCTTGTCGCGGAGCTTGTTTCCGGTGAAACGAGCCTTTTCAGCATTGATCACGACGACATGGTCGCCGGTGTCGATGTGCGGCGTGTAATCAGCACGGTGCTTGCCCCGCAGGCGTTTGGCGACATATGAAGCAAGGCGACCGACAACGACATCCGTCGCATCGATAACGATCCACTTGTTCTCCACGTCAGCTGGTGCGTTATAAGTCTTCATTGCTCCTCGGGAGCCTCTCAATCGGAGTGTTGGAATATGTTCAAGCGCCCGCGTTTAAGCGCGCAGACCTTCCCTGTCAACGCAGGGATCGCCGGTTTCCTGCTTTTCTATGCCGCGTCCTGCAGTGGACCGCAAGAGCCAGAACCGGAACAGCCAGCCATAGAGGAAAACAGCAGCTCCGAACAGCCGGTTGAGCCTGAGTCCGCCGCGGATACGCTTCCCGCCGTCTGGTCCACGGATGCGCTGGATTTCCCGGTTCGAAGTCTGGGCATTGCGGGCGGCGCGAGCTCGACCTTTGCAGTCGCCTATGAAGGGGGTGGCTTGCAGATTTTCGACTTCAATGCCGACCGCGTCACCAATGTAACCGATACGGATGTCGTGGCGCTGGCGGAGGGCCGGTATGCCATGCTGTCCGGCACGCCGGTCACGTTCTTCCCCGGCATTGACAGCGACGGCGATATCGCCGTCTGGATCCACGGCGGCAATCTGCGCGAGGCCATTCCATATGAGTTGCAGATCAGTCAGTCCGGCCGCGCTGACGGGCTCTGTGCCGCGCCCCCTGCTCCCGGATCAGAAGCGCTGCACAGGCTGGCCTACTGGACTGCCGGATCAACCACATTGCTCGTCGGAGAAATCAATGAGAGCGACGGCGAACTCGCCTGGTCTTCTGTCGAAGACATCGAAACCGGACAATTGATCGGGGCCTGCACCTTCACCTTTGACGGCATAGAAGTTTATGGCGACTCCATCGCGGAGTCGTCGAACCTGCGCCATAGGGGCCGCGAAACGCTGCTCACCTTGTCTGAGGCCGGCGGGCTCAGCGTTTTGTTCGGCGACGGGGAGGAGCAGACGTTCGACATCACCCCGGGCATTACGGTCCGGGTCCCCGACATGTTCACCTCGCTGGCCGCAACGGGTGATCCGCGAGGCGGAGGTTACCCGGATGGACTGATCATTCTGGGCGGTACTATCGGCAATAGCGACCATCGCGCCATCCTTGTCGATCCAAAGCGGATCACGGCATCCTCAATCCCGATCCCGCCGGGCGGCCGGTAAGCCAGACGAAGCGCACGGCGGCAACAAAGAGCACAACGCCGAGCGCCTGATGGATGATAGCCAGGCCAAGTGGGGCGCTGCTGACCAACGTCAGAATGCCCCACGCGGCCTGAGCCGTCACCAGGACGGCCATCGTGCCCGTTTCCCGCCACCCGTCCTTGCCGCGCATCAGGGCGATTCCCGCCAATGCGACAAACCAGATCAGATAGGCGATCATGCGATGGTTGAACTGGGTTGCGGCTCGCCCCTCAAAAAGGCTGCGAATGCCCAGTTCGGCGGGCATGTAGGATGACGGAATAAACTCACCCGACATAAGCGGCCAGTCATTATAGGTCCGCCCCGCATCGAGCCCGGCCACAAGGGCGCCGCTCGCCATCTGCACTGAAATCAGCACGAGAAGAACTATCGCGAGCCATCGACCAGCAGGCCCAATCGAGAGACGTTCCTTCTTGCCGATATCCAGCCACAGCCACGCCGTGTAGCCGATAATTACCAGCGCCAGCACGAAATGTGTCGCCAGACGGTATGGCGCGACATCAAGCCGGTCTGTCTCGCCGATGCCGCTCGACACCATCCACCAGCCGATTGCTCCCTGAAGCCCGCCCAGCGCGATCAGCGCGAGAAGATGCATCGCCAGCGTGCCCCCGATCCATTTCCGGATGGCAAAGACCGTAAATCCGCCAACGGCGATCAGCCCGATCAGTCGCCCGAACAGGCGATGCCCCCATTCCCACCAGTAAATGTACTGAAACTCGGCCAGCGTCATATTGTAGTTCTGCTGCTGGAACTCCGCAGTCTGCTTGTACTTGGAAAATTCGCTCGCCCAGGCGTCCGCGCCGAACGGGGGAAGCGCGCCGCTGATCAGGTCCCATTCGGTAATCGACAGACCGGAATCGGTCAACCGCGTCATCCCGCCAATCAGGATCATGGCGTACACCATGAGCCCTATCAGGATCAGCCAGCGGCGCACCCAAAGCGTCGCAGTTTCGGTCTTTGCCATTTGTCTCATGGCTCTCTATCTGACTGCAGACGCCTGACAGGCAAGCCGCCATGGCGTCGCATGTGCAGCTGCAAAGGACTATCGACCATGAGAAAGATTGTCACCGGCCTGGTGTTGCTCGCTTTCATCGCACTCTGGATCTTCCTTGCCGGCACGATCGGCTCATGGCTCGCCACAAAGAATGACTGGCTGCAGCTTGGCTTCTACATCTTCGCCGGCGTGGCGTGGATCATTCCGCTTCGTCCCCTGCTGCGCTGGATGAACCGGGCAGAGCCTCCATCCGATCAGGTCTGATCGTCCTCGCCGGATAACTTGCTGGCTTCGCGGCGCAGGCGAGCAAACATTTCAGCCGGGTCCTCTGGCTTGGCCGATTTTGCCTTCACTTCCTCTTCGACGTCCTCGGCCACCTCCGGCGGTGTGGTATCCGGCGTCGCCAAATAGTCAGCATCGAGTTCGGTCGGTTCCTCTTCTTCGACGACGTCAGGTTCCGGCACTGCCGCTACTGCTCCATATCGCCAGATGGCTGTCTCGCCGCCAACGAGTGTCCGACCGGGCTCGACCTGCGGCGCCCCGCCCAATGGAACATAAACATCACACCATCCGCCCAAGCGTCGCGTCGCTATGGTCTTGCCAGCAGGCACGTGGTCTCCGGCATCCGCCTTTGATACCAGTCGCGGGCCCAGACCGCCCGTCGCGACCCGCATGCCGACCTTTCCGATGGCTCCGGTCAGGCTGAAATACAACACTTCAAGGCCCGGCGTGTCCGGCCGCAGCGCTGCAAAGTTTTCCGCGGCGCCCATCTCCCGCTCCGTGTGTTCGATCGCCCCTTCAGTCACCGCGTGAATATTGTTCGCCGCAAACGGAGACGAAGAAATCCGGATTCGTCTGTGTGGCCCGACCAGGCCGAGTGGCTCCGGCGGGTCCGCCTCTTCAATCGAGACCACTGTGCCGTCGCAGGGCGCCAGGATCAAGGAACCGTCTTCAGGGCTGACCCGTTCTGCCGTCCGCGTCGCGAAGAGAATTACGACGCCTGGAATGAAGCCGATCCAGAATAGCGGCCCCCACAACATGCCGAGCAGGATGCCGATAAGCCAGCCAGCGAGAAAACCCACAATCCCTTCAAGATCGAACCCACTCTGCAACCAGGGCAGCGAGCGCTCAGTCATCGGTTTTCCACGTTTAGCCATGCGAACCCCTTTCTATTCGGCGACGGCGGCGAGTTCATCGCGCGCAATCTGGCGCTCCCACATACGGGCATAGGCGCCATCCTGTTGCATCAACTTAGCATGAGAGCCACGTTCAACGATACGTCCAGCTTCCAGCACGATGATTTCATCGGCATTCTGCACGGTCGACAGCCGGTGCGCGACCATCAGCGTGGTGCGCCCCCGAGATGCTTCGTCCAGTGCCTCCTGAACCGCAGCTTCAGTCGCACTGTCCAGCGCAGACGTCGCTTCGTCCAGCACCAGAACAGCAGGGTCGGCGAGGATCACCCGCGCGATACCGACGCGCTGTTTTTCACCGCCTGAAAGCTTCAGCCCCCGTTCGCCGACACGCGTGTCCCAACCTTCCGGCAGTGCCTCTATGAAAGGCAGGAGCTGTGCGCGTCTCGCCGCATCGCGAAGCTCATCGAGCGTCGCATCCGGCCGTGCATAGGAGAGGTTGGCGCGGATCGTGTCATTGAAAAGGACGACATCCTGCGGCACGAGTCCCAGCGCGCCGCGCAGCGATGCCTGTTTCAGGCCGCGCACATCAATGCCGTCGACCTTCACCGCCCCGCCTTCGACGTCGTAGAAGCGGAAAAGCAGCTTCAGCAGCGTCGACTTGCCGGCGCCGGATGTACCCACGAACGCAATCTTGCGACCGGGCTCCACTGTGAACGAGATGTCCTGTACACCGATAGCCCGGCCATCATGCGTGAAGGAAACCTTGTCGAATACGACCCGCCCCTCTGGCTGCTCGAGCTCGCGCGCATTCGGCGCGTCGGCAACTTCCGGCTTCATGTTCAGAAGGCCGTGAAGCTTTTCAAGGTCCACCGCGCCCTGTTTGATTTCCCGCCATGCCCAGCCAAGAATATTCAGCGGCGCATAAAGGCTCAGCAGCACCATCATCACCGCGGTTAGGTCACCGATCTCCATCGTGCCCTGCTTGTAGTTCCAGGCCGACAGCGCGAGCACGGCCAGCAGCCCAGCATTCATCACGAAAGCCTGGACACCATTGAGCAGGTACATGCTGCGAACCGCCTCAACATAGCGCTTGTTGTAGCGTTGCATCGCGCCATCATATCGAAGCGTCTCGCGCTCTTCGGCGGCAAACGCCTTCACGGTTTCGAAGTTCGTCAGCGTGTCGATGGAAACGGCGCGCAGCTCTGTGTCCGCCTTGTTCATCCGCCGCCGCTGGCGCACGCGCCACTCTGTAATCACCACGGTCGCGATAACGTAGATGATAATTGTAACCACTGCGATCAGCGACAGGCGATAATCGTAAGCGACACCGAGCGCAATCGACGCCAGCGCGAGGCGCACGAATGTCGGCCCGATATTGAAGGCCAGAAACCGGATCAGGTAGTCAATCGCGCTGGCACCGCGCTCGATGACGCGATTGAGTGCGCCGGACCGCCGCGTCTGATGAAAACCGAGCGACAGTGATTGCGCGTGCCCAAACGCGTCTACGCACGCGATTCGCTGCGCATCCTGGCTGACAGGACTGAACAGTGCATCTCGCGCCTGGGGCAGCGCCGCTGCAAGAAAGCGCAGGCTGATAGCCAGTGCGATCCACAAGACGGCAACCGTGAGCGTCGCCGTGCCAGTCCCCTCACCCGCAACCTTGTTGATCGCATCACCGAGAATGATCGGAGAGACCACTTCAAGAACCGCAGCCGCCAGGGTGAGTATGATTGCGACAAGCATGACTGGCCGCCATTTTGACAGTTCCGGGCGCGCCAGAAGTTTCAGGATCCGCACTATGGCGCCGCCCAGGCCGCCATCCGCGCTTTCGATCTGGTCCTTGTCCGACTGCGTCGTGTGTGTGTCACTCATTTGCGCCATATGGGGAGGAAACCAGTTTCGAACAGGGCAGCTCTGGTGCGAATCTGCCCAAGCCATTAAATGCCCGGTGGATTACACGATAGGAAATTCAATGCCCAAGCTGAAATCGATCTGCGTCTATTGCGGCTCTTCAAATGAAGTGAAGCCGGGCTATCTGGAACTTGCGCGTGCACTGGGACGCCAGATGGCACAGAAGGATCTGCGCCTCGTCTATGGCGGTGGCGGTGTTGGCCTGATGGGGGCCTGCGCCCGCGCGGTCCACGAAACCGGCGGCGAGGTGCTCGGTGTCATGCCGCGCTTCCTGCTTCAGAAAGAGCGCGTGTTCGAAGACGTTGAGCACGTCATCGTGGACGACATGCACACCCGCAAACAGATGATGTTCGATGAATCGGACGCGTTCATTGTCCTGCCCGGTGGCATCGGCACGCTTGAAGAAGCCGTCGAGATGCTCAGCTGGGCACGCCTGGGCCTTCACGCCAAACCGATGGCCTTCCTTGACGAGGACGGATTCTGGTCACCTTTCTTCGAACTGATGGATCACATCATCGAAGGCAAGTTCACACCGGAAGAGTTCAAGTCCTGCCTTGTCCATGTGAGTACGCCAGAGGCAGCAATCGCGGCGCTCAATGACCGGGTCGTGGTGATGAACGATTAGGCGCGCGACAGACGCCGTTCAATCGCTTCCCGGCCGATCAGTGGAAGGATCGTGCCCATGTCGGGTCCGTGTTCCTGACCGGTCAGGGCCTTGCGCAACGGCATGAAAAGCCCTCGCCCCTTACGCCCGGTCTTCTCTTTCAGCGCGCTAGTCCAGTCGCCCCAGGACTCACCCGTCACCTCACCAGCCGGCAGCAGCTTCTTCGCTTCGGCAATGAAGTCGGCATCTTCATCATCAATCAGGGATTCGATGCGGCCATAGGCGATGTCGGCGAAGGGCTTTGCATCCTGCACGGTCTGACAATTCTCACGCACAGCCATCCAGAACGCCTCATTCGCAGCCTCTGGGGATATTGCCGCAAGCTGATCCTTTACGGCATCGAACGACATGGCGTGAACCAGTGTTGCGTTCAGTGCAAGCAGGTCGCGCTCATCAAACTTGGCTGGCGCACGGCCAATCTTCGAAAAGTCGAAATCGGCGGCGAGCGCATCAAGCGTCTCACGCACCTCAATATTGTCAGACGTGCCGAGCTTGGCCAGCAGCGACAGGATTGCCATCGGCAGGATACCGCGTCCATTCAGCGTCCCCATGTCCAGAGACCCCAGACGCTTCGAGAACGCCCCACCTTCAGCATCCACCAGGAGCGGTGTGTGCGCCATCTCGGGTGCAGTCCCGCCGAGCGCTCTGAAGATCTCGATCTGCGCGCCTGAATTGGTCACATGGTCCTCGCCGCGCACCACATGCGTGATGCCGGCGTCGATATCATCGACGACGGAAGGCAGCGTGTAGAGATAGGAGCCGTCCTCACGGATGAGGACCGGGTCGGAAACGCTCGACGTGTCAATGCTCTGAGGCCCGCGGACGAGGTCCTTCCATTCGACACGATTGCCGGACAGCTTGAACCGCCAGTGCGGCTTGCGGCCTTCGGCTTCCAGCTTCGCCTTTTCTTCGTCGGACAGGTTCAGCGCCGACCGGTCATAGACGGGCGGACGTCCCCGCGAGAGCGCAATCTTGCGCTTGCGGTCCAGCTCGTCTGCTGTCTCATACGCCGCATAAAGCAGGCCCATCTCGCGCAGCTTGTCCGCCGCCGCATCATACTGCGCAAACTTGCCAGACTGGTTGAACGTGTCATCCCATTCCAGCCCGAGCCATGTGAGGTCCGCCTTGATCTGTTCCTCATAGGCCTTCGTCGAACGCTCAGTATCCGTATCGTCGACGCGCAGAATGAACTTGCCACCCTGCCCTTTCGCGAACAGCCAGTTGATCAACGCCGTGCGGACATTGCCGACATGCAGCTTGCCGGTCGGCGATGGAGCGAATCTAACGATGGGAGAAGTCATCAATCATCCCTGAAACGGTTGGTAATCGGATAGCGCCGGTCGCGGCCAAAATTCTTGCCACCGACCTTCACGCCGGGCGGCGCCTGCCTACGCTTGTATTCGGCAAGATACAAGAGATGCTCGATCCGCTTTACAGTTGCCTCATCATGGCCGCGCGCCATGATATCGCGAATGTCTTCTTCCTCATCGACCAGCCCGCGCAGTATATCGTCGAGCTTGTCATATGGCGGCAACGAATCCTCGTCCTTCTGGTCCTCACGCAGTTCAGCAGAAGGCGGCTTCGTAATGATCCGCTCCGGAATCACTTCGCCTTTCGGCCCGAGCGCACCAGACGGATGGTTGAGGTTGCGCCACTTGCAGAGCTCAAAGACTTCCGTCTTGTAGAAATCCTTCAGCGCATTGTAGCCGCCGCACATGTCGCCATAGAGCGTCGCATAGCCGACCGCCATTTCAGACTTGTTGCCGGTCGTGACGACCATGTGGCCGAACTTGTTCGACAGCGCCATCAAGGTCACGGCCCGAAGACGCGACTGGATGTTCTCTTCTGTCGTGTTCGGCTGAGTTTCGGCAAACTGCTCGGCCAGCATCTCATCCAGCGCATTCACACCCGGCCGGATATTGATGATGTCATAACGCGCGCCGAGGGCTTCGGCGCAGGCCTTCGCGTCTTCAAGACTATCGGACGATGTATATTTCGATGGCAGCATCACGCACCAGACGCGGTCCGCGCCCAGCGCATCCACGGCAATCGCTGCCGTCAGCGCGCTGTCGATCCCGCCGGACATGCCGAGAACGACGCCCGGAAACCTGTTCTTGTTGACATAGTCGCCGAGCGCCAGCATCGCCGCGCGGTATTCCATATGCCAGCCATCATGATCGAGCCGGCAGCCCTTATCCTTCAGGATCAGCTTTCGCGCCTCGAGATCGAACTCGACAATCTCCGTGCCCGTCACGAATTGCCCGACAAGCCCGCAGCGTTCCGCATGCGTTGTATTGGTCGCGTAGGACGCTCCATCGAACACAAGCTCATCCTGCCCGCCAACCTGGTTGACGAAAAGGTAGGGCATTCCAAGCCGGCTCCACCGGTCAAAGGCTTCAGCGCGCTGCTGATGAATGCTGCGGCGCCAGGGAGACCCATTCGGAATGACAAGGAGTTCAGCGCCCGCTGCCCGCGCCGCATTCGGCACCCGCTCGAACCAGACATCCTCGCAGATGGCGAGACCGATCTTCACCCCCTTCACCTCGATGATGACGGCCGGTGAGCGTCCCTTGGTGAAGAGGCGTTGCTCGTCAAAGACACCGTAATTCGGCAATTCCTGCTTGTCGTAGCGCGCGCCTATCTTGCCGCCGGTACAGAATAGAGCGGAATTGTACAGCCCGCCATCGTCCGCCCACGGCGAACCAATTACAAAGTCAGGAAGACCGGCGCTCTCTTCGGCGATCTGTTTCACCGCCTTCATGCAGTCTTCAACCGCGCTCGGCTTCAGCACGAGGTCTTCAGGCGGATATCCCAGCAGGAACATCTCCGGAAAGACGACGAGATCAGCGCCTCTGTCTGCGCCTTCCTTCAGCGTCGCGTGTGCCATTTCCAGATTGCCGTCAATATCTCCGACAATCGGATTGAGCTGCGCGACCAGTATCTTCAGCGTGTCTGCCATGGCGCTGACTTAAGGTGCGTTTTCAGCGCTGCAAAGCCCCCAGAAGTGCGTCGCAGACGCGATGGACCTGATCTTCAGACAGATAAGGGTGCATCGGCAGGCTCAGAACCTCCCGAGACGCCTTCTCGCATTCCGGCAGTCCGCGCGCAGGCGCGAACTGTTCAAAGGCCGGCATCTGGTGGATCGGCGTGTCGTAATAGATTGCGGTCGGAACGCCAGCGTCCTGCAGTTTCGCGCGAATCGCGTCGCGGTCTGGTACACGCACCGTGTAAAGCCCGTATGCGTGCTCATCGGCCTGCGAGGCAGTCTGGCCCTCCACCTTGCCCTCGAGGCGCTGATTATAGATCGACGCGGCCGTGATACGGCGTTGGCGCTCACCCTCGAAGATGCCGAGCTTTTCCGCCACGACCGCACACTGGATCGAGTCGCAACGGCCATTGATCCCGACCCGGATCGATTCCTTGCGATTGTCACCCGTCCCGTGCCAGCGGATCGAGCGAAGCAAATCGCCCATCTCCTTGTCACGCACCAGGATCGCGCCGCCGTCGCCATAACCACCAAGCGTCTTGGTCGGGTAGAAGCTGGTCGCGGTAATCTCTGCGAGCGTGCCGAGCCATTTGCCGTCCTGCTTTGCACCGAAGGCCTGCGCACCGTCGCCCACAATGACGAGCCCATGCGCATCAGCGACCTCCTGAATGGCCTTGTAGTCAGCGGCGAGGCCATAAAGGTCGACAGGGATGACAGCTCGCGCGCGAAGGTTGCGCGTGCCTTTCACGCGCTGGATTTTCCGCTCCAGGTCCTCAACGTCCATGTTGAATGTGTTCGGATCGATATCGACCAGGACGGGGGTCGCACCGGCAAGCAACACAGCATTCGCCGTCGCATTGTACGTGAAGCCAGGAATGAACACCGCGTCGCCATGACCGTAACCAAGCGCGATCAGCGGCATGACCAGCGCCTGCGTCCCGGAGCCCACAGCAACAGCGTCCGCAGCCCCTGTAAACTCGCACAGTTTCTGTTCGCACTCATCGACTTCCGGTCCGCCGATATACCGGCCATGATCGAGGATGGTCAGCCAGCGCTGCTCGAGTGCCGGACGGATCGAGGCCTGCTGGGCCTTGAGGTCAAAGAACTGGATCGGCGCATCGCCGGGAAGTGCATTAAGGGCAGCGGCCATGGTTCAGGCTCCAATCTTCTCTAGGGCGGACTGTTCGACTTGTTCGGCAAGCCGCACCGCTTCGGCAGCTTCACGTCCGGGTATAGGGGTTTCACGCTCGCCAAGACATGCGGCGAAGAAGGCTTCATCGGCCGCGCCAAGCGGGTCTGGCAGACTGCCCGAAATGTCAGCCTCGATAACATGGCGCGTGGAATTTTCGACCTTGCGGGTCAGGAAATCCACATGGATCGAGCCGGACGGATAGGTCACCGTCATGTTCCGGCGTCGCTCCGGAGCGGCACGGCTCGCCGAAACTATTGCCGTTCTCGCATCGTCGAAGACCAGGTGCGCGTCGGCCTGATCGATATGTTCCGTATGGTGAATCTGCCCGCGTCCCGTCGCCGTCGCACCGCCTCCCATCAGGCGCGCGACCAGATCAAGGTCATGGGTCATCAGGTCCCAGATTACCGAGACGTCCCCGGCCCGCCCATCCGGTGCTGGCGGGCCCTCGCGCACCGCCTCGATTGAGAGCGGCGCCTCGGCAATATCGAAGAATCCCATTGCCTCCAGAACCAGTCTCTCCTGATGGCCGACCTGCAACACAAGCGACTTGTCGTCGGCAATTCTGGCCAGTTCGAGCGCAGCCTCTCCGGTAAGCGCAAGCGGCTTTTCAACCAGCACATGCAGACCGGCCGTAAGCGCCTTGCGCACGACATCCGCATGATAGGTCGCCGGGCACGCGACAACCAGAGCATCGCTTGCGCCGTGCAGGTCTTCCTCGCTCTTGAAGGCGGGCACGCCGTGTTTATCCGCCAGTACTGTCGCGCGATCCGTATCGGGATCAAACACGCCTGCAAATACGGCACGTCCCGATGCAGCTGCCTTGCCGGCATGATATCCGCCAAATACGCCTGCGCCGACCAGCCCCACTTTCAGAGATGACATTGGATACTCCACCTTGCTGGGCTTCCCTTCGCACCGGTTTGCACACGAGAACAAGCCTGCCGGACATACAAGCTGATCAAAGAGTCTTGCGAATTCTTTCGCCGGACCCTTCACAGGATACGCGCCGCAGCCCATGTGTCTGGCCATAGATAAACCAGGAGGACACTTGAATGGCTACACAGAAATCAAAGCAATGGGCGCTCGCAGCGCGCCCGGTCGGCATGCCGAAACTTTCGGATTTCGCCATGAGCGAAGCCGAAGCAACCGATCCGAAGGATGGCGAGATTCAGGTTCGCAATAGCTGGATGTCGGTCGATCCTTACATGCGCGGCCGCATGTATGACCGCGAAAGCTACGTGCCCCCCTTCCAGATTGGAGAGACGCTGACAGGCGGCGCCGTAGGCAAGGTCACCGCCTCTGCTCACCCTGACTACGCCGTCGGCGACCTTGTCACGTCCATGGCAGGCTGGCGCGAAGCGTGGACTGCGGCTCCAGATGCCATGATGGCGAACAAGGTTCCGCAAACGGGGCTGCCCGACTCCGCCCTTCTCGGCGTCGCGGGGATGCCGGGACTGACCGCCTATGCCGGACTTCTCCGCGTCGCGGCGCTCAAGGAAGGCGACACGGTCTTCGTGTCTGGCGCGGCTGGCGCTGTCGGCTCCACCGTCGTCCAGATCGCCAAGATCAAGAACTGCACCGTCATCGGTTCGGCAGGTGGCGCCGAAAAATGCAGTCTCGTCAAGTCACTGGGCGCCGATGCTGTCATCGACTACAAACAGCATAATTCCTACGAATCGCTTCTTGGCGCGCTGAAAGCAGCAGCCCCGAAAGGGATTGACGTTTACTTCGACAATGTCGGCGGCGACCACCTTGAAGCGGCCATCGAATGCGCTCGCCCTATGGCCCGTTTTGCTGAATGCGGCATGATCAGCCAGTATAACGCGACCGAACCCACGCCGGGGCCTCGAAACATTATACAGGTGGTTGGCAAGCAACTGTCGATTCGGGGCTTCATCGTGTCGACCCATGCTGATATGCAGCCGCAATTCCTGCAGGACATGGCGGGCTGGATCCAGTCAGGCCAGATGAAATTCGAGGAAACCGTCATGGAGGGGATCGAATCCGCTCCAGAAGCTTTCCTTGGTCTCTTCCAGGGTCGCAACAAGGGCAAGATGCTCGTCAAGCTGGGCTAACCGGCACATTACGATTGAGGTTGGGGATGGCACGGCTTTTCGATGCCTACATCATTGTTGACTGGAGCGCGGCCAGCAAACCTGCGCAGGGTGCCAATTCGATCTGGATTGGTGCCCTCGCGCGGGATGCTCGACTGAAATTCCAGTTTCAGGCGGCCAACCCCTCCACTCGTCTCAAGGCGCGCAACATGATTGCCAGCCTCGCCGAGCGTTTTACGGCGCGCGGCGGCAAGGTGCTTGTCGGTTTTGACTTCAGCCTTGGCTATCCCGCCGGCACCGCTAAGGCAGCCGGGCTGGAAAAGGCGGGGGAGCCCGCCTGGAAAAGCATGTTCAATCACCTTTCTTCCAAGCTGAAGGACAAGGAAGACAACTCCAATCGGCGGTTCGCGATTGCCGCCGGGATCAATTACGCAATCTCGAAAGGGCCTCAGCCTTTCTGGGGTGCTCCGGCTCGCGACCAGATTACGACGCTTTCCGGCAAGAAGGGTGATTTTGCAGAATTACCTCTCGCCGAATACCGCATTGCTGAGGCCTATGTTCGAAAGACCTTCAAGGCAAAGCCGAAATCGGTCTGGCAACTCTATGGGGCGGGTTCGGTCGGCAGTCAGTCGCTCTTGGGCATTCCGACTGTGAACGCGCTCACGGAAATGCTTCCGAATTCGAAGGTCTGGCCATTCGAAACCGGGCTTCAGCCGCTGGACAGCGAGGCCCTTGATGGGACCGATATCGTCTTCGCGGAAATTTATCCATCCTTGGTAGAGGCTCGCCCGGAAGCAGGCGAAGTGATCGACCAGGCTCAGGTTCGCGCACTCGCCCACCATTATTACAGTCTCGACGAGGCTGGCAAACTGGGCCCGCTATTTGGTCCTCCCGCAGGGCTGGAAAGCACGGAAATTGCGCAAATAACCACAGAAGAAGGCTGGATTCTGCTGAAATAGCCCGTGGCTATTGGGTTTTCGGGCTATTTACCCCTTCCGAATCGTGTAGAAGACACGAGCGGCAAGACATCGCCGTAAGCTAAAAGGAGAGCCCAATGAACAAGGGTGAACTTACAAAAGCCGTCGCAGAATCTGCTGGCATGTCTCAAGCAGACGCCGGCAAGGCGGTAGACGCAGTTTTTGACACCATCTCAGGTGCGGTGAAGAGCCGTAAGCAGGTGGCAATCGCCGGCTTCGGCACGTTCCACGCAAAAACCCGTGGCGCACGCGAAGGTCGTAACCCAGCAACGGGCGAAACGATCCAGATTCCTGAGAAGACATCAGGCGCTTTCAAGCCAGCTTCGGCTCTGAAAGACATCTAAGCTTCCTGACTAATCTTAGATCACTTGGCGGCGCGTCGGTTTCAACCGGCGCGCCGCTGTCATTTCCAGCAGCATGGTCTGCATCAGCCCTGCAAAGAGCGATGCAATCAGAACAGCCTGCATCATGCCCATGGCTCCACCGTCCTGCACCATACCGAGATACCAGGCCAGTGGCAGCATAATGACGAAATACGAGCCGAGGTGAATGAAAGTCGGCGGCCAGATCACATTCTGCGCACGCATCGCCATGGACGCGACATTCTGCAAGCCGTCAAACACGATCACCAACGAGGTGAACCCGATAATCGGAACGAGCGCTTCATGGATGGCGACGCCGGCAATCTCCGCATCCGATTTGATGAGGATCGAGGCGAGCGGCACCTGGAAAATCCAGACCAGCGCGCCGAGGGCAATACCAATCATCACCGTCGCCACGACGCCCAGACGCGACGCTTCGCGCACCTGATCGGTATTCTTCCTGCCATAGGCCTCCGCCACGCGCACGCTGGTCGCTGTTCCAAGACCGAGAAACGCCATGAAGCAGAAGCCGATCACATGCACCGCCATGCCATAGATCGTGTTCACAGCCGTGCTGATCAGCGTTGCGATAATAAAGGTCGAATTGAACCCGCCCCACTCGGCCACGTTTGACACGGCCGTGCCATAGCCGACTGAAAACTGCCGCTTCGCCTCCCTTGGAGGGCCATCAGCCGACGGCCTGAATGCCGGCGTCAGCTTCCAGACAGCCACGAGAAAGAAGATGACCAGCACCCAGCGCGTACCCGTCGTCGCAATGGCAACACCGTCCGCGCCCATCTTGGGCATGCCCCACCAGCCGGCGACAACAGCGAGGTCGATGACAAGATTTATGATCACGCCGGCATACATGATTGCCGTGACAATCAGGGGACGCCGCAAGGCTTCAAGGTAAGATCCGGCCACATGCGTCAGCATATGGCCGATCAGCCCGATGGCGAGAATGCGCGTGACGGAAGCGGTGCCCTCTGCCACATGTGTTTCAAATCCGAACATCCGGAACATGGGCCCAGCACTCAGCAGGATGAGCAGTGTCAGGATCGCTCCGAACCACAGCGAAAACCTCACCCCTCGCCTGAAGATGCGGCCGCTATTGTGCGCGTTGCCGACACCGGCCAGCTCTGCCGTCAGGACGGATACGCCCATTAGCAGGCCCATGGTCAGGCCGAGCGACACACCGATTGGCAGCCACGAGTTCAGGACAAAGGGCAGCTCTCCCGGCGCGTTCTGGCCAAGCACGATCACGTCCGTCAGGCCCATCAGCATCATCGCGGCGCGCGAGACAGCGATCGGCCCTGACAGCCGCAATAGGTCTGCAATGTCGGATGGCCTCGCCCAGGCGGGCCAGACCCGCCTGCGACGCATGGCTCGTCTCCCTCTTAGCTCGCGGCGCGCGTCTCAGCGCTGACGGCGGCTTTCATGTGCTGGAGCTTCTCTGCGATCAGGAAGGCCAACTCAAGCGCTTGTTCGCCATTCAGACGAGGATCGCAGTGAGTGTGGTATCGAGACGACAGGTCCGCTTCGGAAATCGCCTGGGCTCCGCCAATACATTCGGTGACATCCTGTCCGGTCATCTCGAAATGGACACCGCCCGGATAACAACCTTCCGATGACACGATTTCGATGAACTGACGCACTTCGGACAAGATCCGGTCAACCGGACGTGTCTTGAAGCCGCTATCGGTCTTCAGCGTGTTGCCGTGCATCGGATCGCAAGACCAGACGACATTCCGCCCGCTCTTCTTGACCGCCCGCACGAGCGGCGGAAGCCCTTCCTTGACACCTTCAGACCCGAAACGGGCGATCAGCGTGATCCGCCCAGCCTCGTCCTTTGGATTGAGCGCCTCGATGAGGCGCACAAGTTCGTCTGTCTCCATGCCGGGTCCGCACTTGATACCAAGCGGGTTGCGGATGCCCTTGCAGAACTCGACATGCGCATGGTCGACCTGGCGCGTGCGATGACCGATCCAGAGCATGTGCGCCGAGGTGTCATACCAGTCGCCAGACGTTGAATCGACGCGCGTCATGGCCTCTTCAAAGCCGAGCAGCAACGCCTCATGCGAGGTGTACACATCGACCTGCGCCATCTGCGGCACCGTCTTCGAGTTGACGCCACATGCATTCATGAAGGACAGCGCGTCCGAAATGCGATCGGCCAGCGCCTCGTAACGCTCGCCCTGGGGTGAGCGGTCCACAAAGCCGAGCATCCAGCGATGCACGTTGGCGAGGTCAGCATAGCCACCCTGCGAAAAGGCGCGAACGAGGTTCAGCGTCGAGGCCGCCTGGGAATAGCTTTTGATCAGCCTCTCCGGGTCTGGAAGCCGGGCTTCCTCAGTGAAATCCATGCCGTTGATATTGTCACCGCGATAGGATGGCAGTGTGACACCATCAATCGTTTCGGTCGGAGACGAGCGCGGCTTCCCGAACTGGCCCGCGAGGCGTCCAACCTTCACGACGGGTTTGGACGCCGCGAATGTCAGCACCACCGCCATCTGCAGCATCACGCGCAGCGTGTCGCGAATATTGTCGGCACTGAATTCCTTGAAGCTCTCAGCGCAGTCGCCGCCCTGCAGCAGGAAGGCATCGCCCGCCGCAACAGATGCCAATTGTTGCTTGAGCTTGCGCACCTCGCCCGCAAACACCAGCGGCGGAAACGCTTTCAGGCGGGTTTCCACGTCAGCAAGCGCCGCAACATCCGGATAATCTTCCGGAATATGTTTGGCAGGCTTTGCTCTCCAGCTGCTTGGTGTCCAGGTCATGTCTCTACTCCTCAGGCGCGCGTCTTAATCATAATGGCGGCTGTCGCACAAGTTTTACCACATTTCTTGGGCAGTTTGTGTGGCGGAATCACCACCTTTGCCGTACCCAGAGAGCCAAAAGAAAGCGGAACCTCCCATGTCGCACGCCTTCATCGTCCACGGTCTGAAAGATGTCGACAGCCTTCTGAAAGTGCATGAAGCGCTGCGCCAGGCAGGCGTGCCGGTCTGGTATGACGCGCCTGGCGCGGACACCGAGGAAAGTCGCGCCACCATATCGGAGGCGATCGACAAGGCCTTCGCCATGATTGTGCTCGTATCAGCAAGCAGCGTGCGTTCACGCGAAGCACAAGGCCAGATCGAGCGCGCCATTGCTCGCGGCACCACCATCTTCCCGTTTCGTACCGACAATGCCCGCCTATCAGGTGTCTTCAAGAAAGAGCTCGCCAGCAGTCTGACGACCGGCCTGATGGACGAAGGCGGTCTCGAGAAGCTGGTCAGTGATGTGCGCCGCCGATATCGCCGAAAATGCCCGGTCCTTTCAGTGATGAACCTCAAAGGCGGCGTCGGAAAGACCACCATATCCTCACAGGTCTTTGGTGCCTGGCAGGCCACGCTTGGCGGACGCGTTCTGCTGATCGACCTCGACCCCCAGTACAATCTCACTCAGACCTTTTTCGACATGGAAGCGGCCGACCGCAGCGCAATCAGCGACAAGTCTGTCATTTCACTGTTCGAGAGAAGCCGCCTGCATGCGAGCGATGCAACCTCCCCCGCCGAAGCGTGGAGCAGCCTCTCTGTCGAGCCTTTCCCGGCGCCCGCCCCTGAAGAGATTGCGCATCCGCTCATGGAGGAAGGCGCGCCGGGCGGTGTCCTGGACCTGATTTCCGGCCAGTTTGAAATATCCAAATATGCCTTTGCGACGGACGCCGCCGCGCTTGCGGCCATTCGCGATAATTTCCTGCGCATGATCGATCACCTGCGCAGCGCCTATGATCTCATCGTGTTCGATACCAACCCCAATGCGACCTTCCTCACCAAATGCGCCCTTGAGGCCAGCGATCGCGTCATCGCGCCCATGCATCCGGACATGTATTCCCTGCGCGGCGTAAAGCTGCTCAATCTGGTCCTGAACGAGCAGATTGCAGAAGATGTACGCCCGGCCCTGTCGGTTCTCTTCAACCGGGTTGCCCGCAACGAACAGTCATCCTTCGAGGCCGATGCCCGCAATGGCGCGCACGACCAGCGGGCAGGCTTCAAGCTGTCCGAAGCTCTGCTTCAACATGCAGTGCCAAAAAGTGGACATCTCACGGTCCGCGCGCCAGAGCCGGATGAGGCGCCGTGGAAAAGCCTGGTCATCCACAAGGGACGCGGCGGTGGCCTGAAAGCCGTCCGCGAGGCCCTGAAGGCCTCAGCGAATGAGATCCATAATCTGGTGGCTGCGCCTTAGGCCGGTTCGACTTCCGGCACCCATTTCTGGCGAAGCGTCACAATCTCCTCGGCAATGGTCGGATGGACGGCGCAAGTGCGATCAAAATCAGCCTTTGTGGCCCCCATCTTCACGGCAACGCCGATCATCTGGATCATCTCGCCGGCATCCGGGCTGACAATATGAACGCCGACCACTTTCTGGTCATCCTGCTTGACGACAAGCTTGATGAGGACACGCTCTGTCTTTTCGAGAAGTGCGCCCTTCATCGGCTTGAAACGCGTCTTGTAGATGTCCACGTCGCCGAATGCCTTGCGGGCCTGCGCCTCTGTCATACCCACTGTGCCAACTTCCGGCTGGACGAATACGGCCGAGGCGACATTGTCATGGTCAAAGGACCACTCATTGTCCCCAAACAGACTGTCAGAAAAGGCATGGCCTTCGCGGATGGCGACCGGGGTCAGCGCAATCCGGTCAGTAACATCGCCAACCGCAAAGATGTTCGGCACACTCGTGCGCGAGGCATCATCGACGATGACGGCGCCCTTCTGCTCGAGTTCGACCCCCGCCTTGTCACATCCAAGGCCACGGGTTGAGGGACGACGGCCAACTGCCATGACGATCACGTCCGCCATGATTTCCGTCTCATCGCTCAACGCCACCTTATAGGGGCAAATTTCGCCTTCAACCTCATCGATCCGGTCGAAGATGCAATTGGTGATGACGCGTACGCCCGCCTCCTTGAGGCCCTCATGCACGGCTGTGCGAACATCATAGTCAAACCCGTTGAGGACAGTGTCCCCGCGATAGACGAGACAGGTCTCGACCCCTAGACCAGCAAACACATGCGCAAATTCGCAGGCAATATAACCGCCGCCGGCAATCACGATACGCTTCGGCAGCGCCTTCAGCTGGAAGATCTCGTTCGAGGTGATCGTGTGTTCAACCCCCGGAAGCTCATCAGGCGATGGTCGCCACGGCTCTCCTCCTGTCGCGATCAGGATCTTGTCGACGGTAAAGGATTTGCCTGTCTCCTTCAGCAACACCTTGTTCGGTCCATCGAATTCGGCACGCTCTTCAAAAACCTCTACGCCAGCATTGGCGAGATTGCGCATATAGATGGCCGAAAGGCGGTCGACCTCAGCATGCATGTTCGACATGAATCTCGGAAAATCAAAGCCGGCCTCCTCGACCTTCCAGCCATACTGCGCCGCTTCATTGATCTTCTTGCCGTAGTCGCTCGCATAGACCATGAATTTCTTCGGCACGCAGCCGCGGATCACGCATGTGCCACCAATACGGTACTCCTCGGCAATCGCCACTTTCGCACCCGCCTGGGCAGCGATCCGGGCTGCGCGCACCCCGCCCGAGCCGGCTCCAATGACAAAGAGATCATAATCGTATTGCGTATCGGCCATTCGGGGCGTCCTTCGGGTGCTGTTGTCGTTGTTGCGCCCTTACATGGCCCGTAACGGTCAGTGTTCAATCACCGAAGCGCCATCTTCGTCTCCGACAATGACAGTACGTGCCATTCCGATGAACAATCCATGCTCTACGACGCCGGGGACGTTCGATAGCAGCGCAGCTGCTTTCGGCGCATCGGGAATGACCCCGCACTGGCAATCAAGAATGTAATTTCCACCATCGGTGACGAGCGGCTTGCTGCCGCCAGCGGTACGAACGTCAATCTTCGGACGAATAACACCTGCCGCTTTCAGCGCGTCGAAGACTTTCTTGGCGGTGATGGTGTAGCCGAATGGCGTCACTTCAACGGGCAACGGAAAAGCGCCGAGCACGTCCACCACTTTCGACGGGTCGGCAATCACAACCATCAGATCGCTGGCATTTGCGATAATCTTTTCCCGCAGAAGCGCCGCGCCGCCGCCTTTAATCAGTTGCGCGTCGCCATCCACCTCATCGGCTCCGTCCACGGTCAGGTGGATCCGGTCGACGTGTTCGATGGGCAGAAGCGGAACTCCGAGCGACTCGGCGAGCCGGCGCGTATCCTCACTGGTCGGAACACCTTTCACCATCAGCCCGTCAGCAATCTCTTCGGCCAGCATTTCGACGAAGAACTTCGCCGTCGAGCCCGTTCCCAGTCCGACCGTCATGCCGTCCTCGACAAACTCGATCGCTGCTGCGGCCGCATTTTCCTTTTCTTTCTCGAATGCCATCGCCCGGTACCCTTATGTCTGTGTCTGTTTCTTTTTCTCGGCCATTTCAACGCGGAAATGCGCCGCCCATCCGGCCTTCTCCACCTGCCGACCACGACCTATCGCCAACGCATCCGCAGACACGTCTTCGGTGATCACAGAGCCAGACCCGACATAGGCGCCCTTCCCGATCGACACCGGCGCAACGAGCGCACTGTTGGAGCCGACAAACGCCCCTTCGCCGATCCTGGTCGTGTATTTGAGGAAACCATCATAATTGCAGAAAATGGTTCCCGCGCCGAGATTGGCATTCGCGCCGACCTCGCCATCGCCGAGATAAGCAAGATGGTTGGCCTTCGCGCCCTTGCCAACGCGCGTTTTCTTCACTTCAACGAAATTGCCGATCCGCGCACCTTCTCCAATCCTCGCACCCGGCCGAAGCCGCGCATACGGCCCAATCTGCGCGCCTTCGTCCACGATCGCTCCCTCAAGATGGCTGAACGCGCGAATGACCGCGCCACTGCGGACATGCACCCCCGGCGCGAACACGACATGCGGCTCGATGACCACATCATTCTCGATGATGGTGTCGTGAGCGAGAAAGACAGTCTCCGGCGCCGTCATGGTCACGCCTGATTCGAGCAGTTCCTGGCGCCTGCGGGACTGGAATGCGGCTTCGGCGACGGCAAGCTCGACTCGCGAATTCACCCCCATCACATCCGCTTCCTGGCAAGTCACAACCTTGCAGGTCGCGCCCTCGCCCCGCGCCAGCCCGACAATATCGGTGAGATAATACTCGCCCTTCTTGTTGTCATTGGTGACCCTGGACAGCAGGCGGAAGAGCCGGTCCGACCGCACAGCCATCACGCCTGAATTGCAAAGATCGATCTCCAGCTGTTCGGGCGAGGCGTCCTTGGCCTCGACAATGGCTTCGAGCTCGCCATCACCATTTGCCACAAGGCGGCCATAGGCACCGGGCTCACGCGCATGAAAGCCGAGCACGCCAACGCCGGTGCCCTGCTCAAGTTCTCCGAACAGCGCCTCAATCGCCGTCGACGGAATGAGCGGCGTATCGCCATAGAGCACGATGACATCGCCGGTGAACCCGGACAGTGCCGCCTCTGCAGCCCGCACGGCATGTCCTGTCCCCAGCGGAGGGTCCTGAATGGCAATGGCACTGTCACCGAGAGCCGCCGTGACATGCGACTTGAGCGCATCAGAATTAGGGCTCACAACCGTAATGATCTTTTCGCAGCCGACCCGTCTCGCCAGTTGTATCGACCAGTCGATCATGGATTGTCCGCCAACCGGATGCAGCACCTTCGGCAGGGAGGATTTCATCCGCGTCCCCTGTCCTGCGGCCAGAATGATTGCGGCTCTTTCCGACATGACTTTCCAACTCGTTCTGCTTTGACTTCTCGCCTAAACCATCTGACGAATTGATGCGAGCCATTTGGAGCAAACTGATGGAAACACGCGACCTGCAGGGCTGGACGATTGTCTTCGACCTTGATGGAACACTCGTCGACAGCGCGCCAGACCTCCACGCAGCGCTCAATCACTGCCTGATGCGCGCCGGTTTCAGACCCGTCCCTTTCGAGCTGATCAGCGGAATGATTGGCGAAGGCGCAAAGGCCATGATCAGGAAGGGGCTGGCCTATCAGAAAGTGGACAATGCGGACGCGGCCATTGACTCACTCTGGGACGATTTTCTCGATCATTACCGACGCAATATCTGCAATCTGAGCGAGCTCTACCCAGGCGCTGATGCCGCCCTTGCCCAACTCGCGGATGCTGGCGCCATCTGCGCCGTATGCACGAACAAGACGCAAGCCCTGTCGGAGGCCGTCCTGCTCGGTCTTGGCATTTCTCACCGGTTCGCGAGCATTGTCGGCGCTGATGCCGTCCCCAGCAAGAAGCCGGATGGCGACCACATTATCCAGGCGGTCCTGCGCGCGGGAGGCACAACGAACTGCGCCATCATGATTGGTGACAGCCAGACAGATGAAAAGGCAGCCCGGAATGCCGGACTGCCTTTCGTGTTTGTACCGTTTGGATACGGGCCGTCGCCGACCGATCTGTCAGAGGTCTCAGGAATATGCGAGACTTACTCTGAACTGCCCGGACTGATCCGGGCGATCATAGCCTAGGCCGCTTCAGTCGCGGCGTCGGCTGGACGATACGACGTGCGAACGTCTTCCTGGGCCTTTGCAACGCGGCGACGCGGCATGCCGTTCACCATATTGCTGCGAAGGTCGGTACGGGCGCTGCGCATCGCAGGCACAAAGCCAGCATCTACGAGGTCGACGTCGACTTCATAGCCACGCTCTGCCCAGTACTCACGGATCTTTTCGCGAAGGCGTTTTGCACCTTCATTGTTACACCAGTCTTTCATTTCAATCTCTCCAGGCTAAATGAGGGGTGCTTGGAGGGGGACCTCCAGCAAACCTGCCCTTCTGTTTGCTATTTTTTTTCATAACGACAGACTCAATAACGTTCCGCCGTTCGTGACGCTTAGATGACGGCTCTTTGGGCAAATCTCAAGGGCTAATCTCGATGAAATTTGATTTAGCGACTTTTATGAACAGCTGTTCATTCTGAATATCTGTTCATCTTTGCGCGGTATTTTGCGCCATTCAGGCCTGCCTTGCGGTCGATCGCCTTCAGCCTGTTGATTTCATATGCAATAATCAAATTGTGGCAACATTTAGCTCACGTCCCCTGATTGGGCGACACTTTGACGCGAAAGATTTGACCTCTAACTTTTCGAAAAATAACTCATGCTACTTTGCATGTCTGCTTTGCACTTAAAGATACACATTGGCCCTTGCTCAGCCGCTCTGCATTCTTCGTTTGACGTGTTGAGCCTGTCTCACTATGACCGCTCCTCCTGATATCGGGCGATTAGCTCAGCGGTAGAGCACTGCCTTCACACGGCAGGGGTCACTGGTTCGATCCCAGTATCGCCCACCACCTTCAGATGGCTTGCAATATTTTGCACAAATAGGCCTAGGCGCGCTCCCCAGGTTCGCTATTCGTCACCTATCAACTGTATCGAGTATGCACGGTCCACCTCGGCACCGCCTCACACAATTGGCGCAATCTCGTCCAGCGGATACGGCAAGTAGCCCCTTACGTCTTCGAAACCTTTCCCGTCTTGAAAAACCCGGTCAGGGTGTTCTGCCACTAGGCCCTGAGCGCAGCTCAACAGGGCGCGGCTTGTTTTTGGCCTTTGCCTATTGCGACAACGCCTCCTAAAAGGACGGCTTCGATGAAATCCCTCCTGCGCCATCCGATTGTCTCGTCCGTGCTGGGCAGCCTGATCTGGGCCTATATGGTCCTGTGCGCCCGCACGATCCGCTGGACGGTGGAAGGCGAAGACAGGTTCCGTGAAGCCTGGAAGGCCGATAATGGCCTGATCGTGGCAGCCTGGCATTCGCGGATCATGTTGCTTCCAACGATCTGGAGCAGGATCGCCCGCAAGCTCCCTTCAAAGGCCCACCCCACCGCCATGTTGATATCGCTGTCACGAGATGGTGAAGCGGTCGCGAAGGCAATTGAGCACCTTGGACTGGAATCGGTCCGCGGCTCGTCCACACACAAGCGCAAACGAAAGGACAAGGGCGGGCTGGCCGCGCTCGCCAAAGCCAGCAAACGGCTTCGCGCAGGCAGCGTAATGTGCATCACGCCGGACGGACCTCGCGGCCCTGCAGAGACCGTCCAGCCCGGCCCCATCGTACTGGCCCAGCGGACGGGCGCGGCCATCGTGCCATACGCACTCGACTGCGCACCCGTAAAGCGGCTGAACACCTGGGATCGCTTCATGATACCCGTTCCGTTCGCCCGAGGGGCGATGGTCATCGGCGCCCCGATTTTCGTCGACAAGTCGCAGGAAAGCGAAGCCTCCATCCAGCAGGTCGGTTACGCCATGGAGGCCGCCTATACACGCGCGGCGGAATTGATTGGTCGTAAAGACTGACCGTTACGGGCGACGGACAGGAATTTTCCCGTTAGAAGACACGCCATGAGTCTGGGCCGAACTCTCTACCGAACTGCGACACGCGCCGTGCACCCGTTTCTAGGGTTGCTGATTTCGCACCGCGTGCGCACGGGCAAGGAAGACGGCGAACGTACCGCAGAACGCTTCGCGAAGTTTGACGCCAAGCCTGGTCCCGGGCCGGTGATCTGGATGCACGGCGCCAGTATCGGCGAGACCCGCCTGTTGCTGGCCCTGGCCGAAGCCCTGCATGAAAAGCGGCCCGAGTTCAGCTTCCTGTGCACGAGCCAGACCCGCACCTCGGCGCAGTTGGTCGCAAAATCCATCGAAAACAGCACCGCCCTGAAGGACCGCGCCATCCATCAGTTCGCGCCAATCGATGCGCCCTCGATTGCAAGGCGTTTCGTCGCCCATTGGCAACCAGCGGCGGCAGTCTTTGCCGAAGGCGAAATATGGGCAAACCTTCTGACTGAATTACACACGGCAAACATACCGACAGCCTTGGTCAATGCCCGCATGACCGAACGCAGCATAGCCGGCTGGCAGAAATGGCCGGGCTTTGCTCGCGAACTGTTCGGCAAGTTTGATGTCATCCTTGCCGCTGATGCGAAAACAGCCTCCGGCCTTGCCACACTCGGCGCGCAATCGGTTCTCGAGCCTGGCAACCTCAAATCCTCCCTGCCCGCCCCCACCTTCGACCCAGACGCGTTGGCACGGCTCCAGTCCCAGTTCAAAGGCATGCGCCAGTGCCTTGCAGCGATCTCGACTCATTCCGAAGAAGAGGCCTTTGTTCTCGACGCTATGGACCGAATGCCCGAACGCCCCTTCTGCGTGATTGTGCCGAGGCACCCTGAGCGCGCACCTGACATCATCGCGCTGCTCGAACAGCGCGGCTTCACCTATCATCAGCGCTCAACCGGCAAGACCCCCTCCGGCCCTGTCGATGTGCTGCTCGCCGATACGCTCGGCGAAGTGGGCCTGTTCGCGGCGCTTGCCGACACCGTCTACCTCGGCGGCGGACACGCAGGCGGCATAGGTGGCCACAATCCCATTGAAATCCTGCAGACTGGTACGCCCGTGCTGACCGGCCCGGACCTCTTCAACTTCCAGGACATTGCCGCAGAACTCTCCGGCAAGGGCGGCTTTGACATCGTCGAAGCTCCACAGGATCTCGCAGACAACTTCCCGGCCGCCCAACCGACCGAAGGCATGCGCACCTTCCTCAATGAACGCACGCGCAAGCCAATGGACGAGACGGTGGCGGCACTACTGAACATTCTTCCGGCGGCAAAGTCATGATGCGTTCGCCTCGCTTCTGGGACCGCGATGTCGACCCGAAATCGCGCGAGGCCGCGTCGCTGACGCGCATCCTCCTCACGCCGCTGGCAGCGATCTATGCTGGCATGACAAAGCGGCGGATCGCTCAGGCGGACCCGCACACGCTCACCATCCCTGTCATTTGTGTCGGAAACATCAGCGTGGGCGGGACCGGAAAGACCCCCGTCGCCGCCGCGCTCCGCGACCGCCTTTCCGCGCAGTTGCCGGGCGCCCGGATCGCAACGCTGTCACGCGGTTATGGCGGCTCTTCGAAGGGGCCTCTCAAGGTCGACTTCACGGTGCACACAGCCGGCGATGTCGGTGACGAAGCCCTGATGTTTTCCTGCTCCGGCGAAGCCTGGATCGGTGCGGACCGCGCGCTAGCCGGGCAAGCCATGGAACAGGACGGCGTCGATCTCATCATCATGGATGACGGTCACCAGAACCCAGGCTTGCACAAGGACCTCTCGCTGATCGTGGTGGATCGCCAGTCCGTCTTCGGCAATGGCCACGTCATTCCCAAGGGCCCCCTGCGCGAACCGGTTGCCGTCGGGCTGTCACGCGCCGATGCCATCGTGCTGACCGGATCCGGCGATATGCCCGAGGAGTTGGACGCCTGCCCCCTCCCCATCATCCAGAGCCATCTCGTGCCACGCTCCGCCAACCTGCCCGGAACTTATGTCGCCTTTGCCGGTATAGGACGCCCTGAAAAGTTCTTCAGCACACTTGAGCAATGCGGCGCCAGCATCGCCGAAACCGTGCCCTTCCCGGACCATCACGTCTACACCGACAGCGACATCACTTACCTCAAAGCGCTGGCAGAAAAGCGCGAAGCGACGCTCATTACCACCGAGAAGGATTTTGTTCGCCTGCGCGCTTCTCAACGCACAGGCATTCTAGCGTTCCCGGTGAGGGCAGAATTTGAAAATGACGACGTTTTGGACCAACTGCTGGAACCACTGGTCCAACGGGCAAGACAGGCCAAATGAGCGATACCGAACAATATATCCGCCCGACGGACATCGATGAGCGCTCCACTTTCGGCCAGCGCGTCGCCTGGCGGCTGGAAGCGATCGCCTGGGACCTGGTCTACTGGTGGCCGATGAAACTGCTCGGGCCAGACCGCGCATCCAATACTGCTGGCTGGATCGTCAAGCGTATCGCGCCGCTGCTCAGCCAGAGCAAGACCGTGAAACGCAATTTGCGCATGGCTTTTCCGGACTGGGATGAAGCCGAAGTTGATCGCGTCGCGAAAGCCAGCTGGGAGAGCGTCGGCCGCACGGCGGGCGAACTCCCTCACCTGCCAAAGATCCATCCCTATGAAGGCAACCGGGTAGAAACCGTGCACCCAGAGCGCCTCGACGCCGTCGAGAACAGCGACAATGGCGCGGTCTTCATTTCTGGCCATTTCGCGAATTGGGAAGTCATGGCCGCCGTCATCTGCCGCCGCCCGGTCGACTGCCTGGTGACCTATCGCGCGCTGAACAATCCGCACATTGACCGGCGAATCAACAAGGTGCGCCACGAATACGGCATTGGCGTGCTGACCCCCAAGGGCCTCGGCACACGTGAGCTGATGCGCGCCCTCTCGGCCGGTCGATCTGTAGCGCTGATGAACGATCAGAAGTTCAACAAGGGCCTCGCCGCACCTTTCTTCGGGCACGACGCCATGACTGCGCCCGGCCCGGCCCGGCTCGCGCTCAAATATGATGTGCCCATCATTCCGGTCTCGACACTACGCACGGGCCCGGCCCGGTTTCGTGTAACCATTCATGAGCCGATCCGGCCTGAACCGGGTCTAGAAGGCGACGAAGCGGTCAAGGACTGCGTCTTCAAGATTACAGAATTCATAGAGGCTGAGGTCCGCGCCAACCCAGAGCAATGGTTCTGGCAGCATCGGCGCTGGCCAAAATCCGCCTGGAAGGCCGCCGGCGTCTGATCCGCTCTTAACTCGCCGGTGACGCGCCTCGATCTACACTAAAAGTCAGGCCGCACCCGGAAGGAGACCAGATGAGCGTTCTCACAATCATTGCCGCCCTTGCCCTTGGCGCAGGTGCCCTGATGGGCCTCGGCGCACTCTTTGCCCCCGGATGGGCGCAGGGCGTGGTCCGCCTCGTCCCCGATCCGGACCCGGCGAGGCCCGGCGGCTATTCCGAATTCCGCGCCACATATGGCGGCCTGCTGTTCATGGTGCACATGACCGCGCTGGTGATCCTGCTCAAGGTTGGCGGGTTCTATTCCCTGTTTGCAATCATGCCGGTCGCCGCCGGCTGGTTCGGCGCGGGGCTGGGACGGTCCCTGTCATTGCTGCTCGACACGAAAGAGAACCGCGCCGCCGGGATGATCCCGGTCTGGATCCCGCTCGAACTCGCTCTTGCCCTTGCAATCGCCTGCCCCGTCCTTCACATAGGCTGACGCCCTTAAAGGACAGCCAGAAATGACGGATCGTCGTGAGACGCCCCGGCCCGCAAGACGGACCAGTTCGCCCAAATCGAAACACACCGCACCTGATGACTGGAGCGAAGGTGAGCGCATCGCCAAATGGCTCGCACGCGCCGGCATCGCCTCACGCCGCGAAAGCGAAGCGTTGATCGAAAAGGGCCTTGTCACGGTCAATGGCAAGAAACTCACATCTCCCGCCTTCAAGGTGACGGGGAACGAAACCATCCAGGTCCGCGGCAAAAAGGTGAAACAGCCTGAGGCCACACGGCTCTGGCGCTATCACAAGCCGTCCGGACTGATCACCACGACCATCGACCCTGCGGGTCGCCGGACTATTTTTGACGAACTGCCCAAACACCTGCCGCGCGTGATGACAGTCGGTCGTCTCGACTTGACCACTGAAGGCCTGCTCCTCCTCACCAATGATGGTGAACTCGCTCGCACGCTCGAACTGCCGCGAAACGAGTTCCAGCGCAGCTACCGGGCCCGCGCCCATGGCAAGGTCACGCCTGAGAAACTGAAAGAGTTGGCGGACGGCATCACGGTCGACAGGGTCACTTACGCACCCATCATTGCAGAACTGGAACGGGAAACCGGCACCAATAACTGGATCCGCGTTACGCTTACCGAGGGCAAGAAACGTGAAGTCCGACGCGCCCTTGAAGCAGTGGGACTGGAAGTGAACCGCCTGATCCGCACCCATTATGGCCCATTCGAGTTGGGCGACCTCCCGCCGGGCGGGGTCGAGGAAGTCCTCCCCTCACAGCTCAACGAATTGCTCGGGTCCTATCTGCCCGCACGGAAACCGACTGGCAGACCCAGCCAGAAGCGCGCACGCGGCGGCCAGAGGGCCGGACAGCGCCGCACGCCCTCCAAACCGCGCCATCATCAATAGCCGTGCACCGTGAATTCCGTACGCCGGTTGCGGGCATAGGCTTCAGTCGTCTGCGCATAATCGAGCGGCCGGCTTTCACCATATCCCACTGCGGTCAGCTTTGATTCTGCGACCCCGTGGTCGACCAGATACTGCTTGACCGCATCCGCGCGCTCTTGCGACAGGCGCAAATTGAAGGAATCTGCGCCGCGCGCATCCGTATGCCCGCCAATCTCGATTGTGTAGGCCGAACAGATCAGCGCAGCCCCCGTCACGGCATCCAGAAGGCGGGTGCTATTCTCGGAAATGCTGGAATTCCCACTTTCAAACTCTACATTGCGGCCGTCCATCACAGCCGTCAAAGTGGCCTGGCACGCTTCCGGCGTTGGTCGGTCATTCAGGCCCGCAAGGGCAGCGCCCACGCCTGAGTCTCCGCCCTGCACTGAAATGCCGTCGACAACGAGATCGATATTCTGCGCGCCGGCAGGGCTGGACAGCACCGCATTCCGGCCGGCCGAATAAGCCGCCTCCTTCGTGTCTTCATCCGGCGCTGTGCCTACAAGCGTCGCCACTCGTCCTGCGACGCGAACCGCGAGCCAGTCATAGCCCATCTCGTTCACATGATCGGTAACATCGTCCACCCATGCGACCTCAATCTGGCTGACCGGCGCCGGAAGGTCGATCGCCATGTCTTCACTGGTCGGCGTGAATTGACCATCCGCAAACAGATAATATCCATCCGGAATTTCAACACAGGCGCTCGCCGAAGCCGCATCCGCCTCGGGCGCGTCCGTATTCGATCCGCACGCGCCGAGCATTACCGGCACGATCAGCGCTGCTGCACAATTATGAAATGTTGCCTGATGCCGCATGGTCTGTCTCCGCCCGCCGAATCTTCTCTTTACCGTTTCCTTACCCAGTCTAAGCTTCGATGCAGGAACTGTGCAATTTTCACTGAAGGTCCAGCGATGTTCAACAGATTTCGCCCCAGACTGGCAAGCGCCGCCCTGGTTTCTGCCCTCATGGAGGCGACGTTTCTGAGTGCCAGCGCGCAGGAGATCGCGTTCGACGCACCATCCGCCAGCCTCGATGCCGAAGTCGAGGCCTGTCTCGCCGCCGAAGGCGTTTCCGTCCTGCCGGACACGCAGACAATCTGCTACAATGCCGCCATCTTTCCGGAACAGTTCCTGCAGCTCGCCGACATGGCACCGGCCGACCGCATCATCATTACGAGTCCTGGCGGAAACGTCGCCACAGCGCGCATGATGAGCCGCATTCTCGACCAGCGTAGCGAGCCCATCATTATCGCCGGGCAATGCATGTCGGCTTGCGCAATGGTTCTGGTTCCCGGCGCTGACGACCTCACCATCCATCATAGCGCACATCTATCCGTACACGGGATTGTTATGATGGGCTTTGACCAGTGGTTTGGTTGGCTACAGACTGGCACCAAGGCATCGAGCCTCGACAAGCTGGTCGCGGGCCTCGGCTACAATTTTCCGTACACGTTGCACAAATCCGGTCAGGACCACATGGTCGAGCACCTGAAAGGACAGGATGTAGACGTCGATTACATCCGGACCATCAGTGACCGCATGCTATCCGATGCCCTCGACTATGATTGCCGCGTCGACCCGAATGCCTATTGGGGCATGATCGACGCCGCCCACCTCAGGACCTTTCTTGGCGACCGGATCACCCGCATGGAAGCCTTCGCCCAGACCTGGGACGACCCGGCAAACAAGATGTACAAAAGCGTTACTGTCCCGATTGCAGACCAGACCTACATTTTCGAACGCGACTATGACGACGCTGTCTGCACCGCATCAGACTAGCTAGCTGGGCAGCAGCTCCTTCGGGTAATCTGGATAGCTTGCCTTCATGATCCCGTGATTGAGCAGCATCTGCGCTTTCAGCTCATTGCCACTCTCATCGAAGAAGCTTGTCAGCACCCAGTAGTTTTCCACGCGGCGGCTCTGGGACAGCGCGACGACTTCACGCTTCAGCCGATAAGTCTCACTCACGAAGAGTGGGCCGTTGACCATGCGGATTTCAAGATCGGCGAACAGGCCGATCGACGGGCGCTTGATCGGCCATTTGATCATGCCTCCCGTATAATTTCCGATAACGGATACCATCTCTGTCGGGATGATCGCCCGGCCCCATGGCGAGGCATCCGCGTCCGAGTACCAGTCCATCGGTTCGGTGATCTTGCGGAGCTTGCCGTTCAGGGAGAAGGGGTAGAGATTGCCCATATGCTGATCGGGGTCCATGCGGACGATCTCATTGTCCGGTCCCTTCATCCCGACTTCCATCTCGGCCAGGATGACCAGCTCACCCGCTGGGCGCAGCTTCGCCTGGCGCGCTTCCAACAGCGTCTGGCCATGGTCCGGACCGAGCGTTGCGCTGGCCTCTAGGACTGGCGTGCCGTCTTCTTTCTCGGCCCGACAGTGGGCCGAGGTTTCGGACTTTGGCTCCACGAACACACGAACCGCCTCGCCCTCGACAACCATGTTCTGGAAGTGCGCTGAAAAGCATCCGCGTTCGAACCAGTCCTTTCCGAACAGGTCAACCAGATAGGGCGAAAACTGGCTGAAATGCGTCGGCCCCTCAATAGGTCCAGCCTTGATACCGAGCTTTTCGGCTTCACTGTCATCATGCAGCGACTTGTGGCCGTCATAGGACTGGTCGGCCAGCATCTGAGCCGGCTTGCGGAGTGGCCCCTCGATGATCTTCGACATGATGCTAATCCTTCATCCCGGCCATGCGTGCACGTTCCGCTGCAAACGCCGCGAGCGGGCGCACACGGTCAGCATTCTTGGCAGCGTTGGCGTTTGATGCCGTTCCATCGCGAACCCGGCCGACTATGCCCTGCAGGATGCCGGCCAGCCGGAAGGCGTTGTAGGCAAAATAATAGTCGAGCTGCGGCAGACCATCGCGGCCAGTGTGCTCACAATACATATCGACATATTCCTGCATGGTGGGGATTCCATGCGCCTTCAGGTCCGGAATTGACGAGAGCGACCCGCGCGTCTCGTCACCGCTCGGCATCACCCAGTTCATGAGGTGATAGGAAAAGTCCGCAAGCGGATCACCAAGCGTTGAAAGCTCCCAGTCCAGAACCGCGATGACTTTCGGCTCGGTCGGGTGCAGGACCATATTGTCCAGCCGGTAATCGCCGTGAACGATCGTCGTCGTATCGCCCGGAGGAATGTTCTCCGGGAGCCATTCGATCAGCTTCTCCATATCCTCGATATGCTCGGTTTCGGACGCCTTGTACTGCTTTGTCCAGCGATGGATCTGACGGGCGACATAATCGCCCTCCTTACCGAATCCTTCCAGCCCTGCGGCCTTCCAGTCCGTATTGTGCAGGTCCGCAAACGTCTTGACCTTGGCCTCATAGATCTGGCGACGCATCGCTGGCTCATAGTCCGGCAGCGTGCCATCCCAGAGAATGCGTCCGTCGACACAATCCATCACATAGAACATGGTGCCTATGACGCCTTCATCCGCACACAGACCATAAGGACGCGCGACCGGGAAGCCCGTTGGGTAGAGCGCATTGATCACGCGGAATTCCCGGTCCACTGCATGCGCCGATGGCAGGAGCTTGCCGGGCGGCTTGCGACGCATCACATAGACCTTGTCTGGCGTGAAAAGCTTGTAGGTCGGGTTGGACTGTCCGCCCTTGAACTGCTTGACAGTCAGCGGTCCCTGATAGCCTTCGACATTGGCCTCCATCCACTCGGCCAGTCTGCTTTCATCGAATCTGTGGCTCTCGGCGACTTCCTTCGTACCAGTGAACATTTCCTGCGCGTTTTCGGCCTCTGCCATGTTCTGCTCCCTGCGATATCTGTTGAAGCGTACCCTAGCGCTTGCAGGTGCGGCTACAAGCTTATCGCAGGGTCAAATCGCCACATCGAGATAGCCTGCTATCCCGCCTTCGGCCAGCAATGTGTTTGCTTGGGTAAAAGAAACGACCGCCTCCGGGGAGACGGTCGCTCTCATCTTATCATGCGGGGCTTTAGAACCTTGCCTTTTCGGTCATGTCGGCAAATCGCTCCCCATGTAGGGCAGACGCCTGGGCGCGCTCAAGCAGTTCGCGTGTCGGCAGGTCGATATCCTTGCTATCAAGTTTCGACGCCACTTGTTTGGCCAGGTATTCCTCGCCATCCTCCACCGCTTCCAATGCCGCCTTTTCGTCATCCTGGAACAACGACGTAAAGTCGGCCCAGGCGCGGTGCAGCGATCCGCCGACCCCGCCTGATGTGGCCGGTTCGGCGCCATAAGTGCGCACCTGGGTCTGAAAGCTCTGGATCAAATCGGCTCGTTCAGCGGCAAGCGTCTGAAACTTGTTGCGCAGAGCATGGCTGTCATCGGACATTTCGCACACCTTTTCATAGCCTTTCTGGCTATCGATCAGGGTCTTCGTAACATCATTCAGGGCATCAACATTGTGATTGGTCATGAGGTTTCTCCATCATATCAGGTGATGGAACAGAAACGACCTTGCCGCCCGCCGGTTGCCTGCAACCTGTACAGATTACATTTATTTAAGCGCCCGGTGGGCGATGTCCCTGCGATAGAAGCCTTCCGGCCAATCAATCGCGGCCACTCCATGATAGGCGCGATCGACCGCCTGCCTGAGATCGTCGCCCGTCGCCGTCACGCCGAGGACGCGCCCACCGGCTGCAATCAGCTCGCCTTTCTCATTCATGTCCGTGCCGGCATGGAACACTGTAACGCTGTCGATCGCATCCGCATTGTCGACACCGGCGATGACGGAGCCCTTCTTCACGGCGCCCGGATACCCGTTCGCGGCCATGACCACCGTGGCGCTTGGCCTGAATTCCGACAGGCCCATCATCTCACACAGAGCCGCATGGCTGCTGACAAGCCCGCCCGTCGCACAGACCAGAAGCGCCGGTACAATATCTCCGGGCAGCCCTGCCATCAGGACTTGGCATTCCGGATCACCGAACCGCGCATTGAACTCGACCACTTTCGGGCCGGACGGCGTCACCATGATCCCGACATAGAGAACACCCTGATATGGCATGTCGTCATCGGCCATGCCGGACAGCATCGGCTCGACGATCATTGTCTGGACCAGTTCAAGCGTACGAGCATCCACAACCGGTGCCGGGGCGTACGCCCCCATGCCGCCTGTATTCGGTCCCGTGTCGCCATCACCGACCCGCTTGTGGTCCTGCGCCACCGGAAGGTAGATGGCGCCTTCGCCATCCGTCATCACAAACACGGAAGCCTCTTCGCCTTCCATGAACTCTTCAATGACGATCTCCGCCGACGCATCGCCGAAGCGGCCCGCCATGAATTCCTCGACCGTGTTCTCCGCCTCTTCCAGTGTCTGTGCGATCACAACGCCCTTGCCAGCGGCAAGCCCGTCAGCCTTGATCACATAGGGCGCGGTCATCCCTTCCAGGTATTCCAGCGCTTCGGTGAGATCCGTGAAGCGGCCATAACCGGCTGTCGGCACGCCATATTTCTTCATCAGGTCCTTGGCAAAGCCCTTGGAGCTTTCCAGCTGCGCCGCTTTCTGGCTTGGCCCAAACACGTCAAAGCCGCGCGCACGCAGCGCATCGCTCACACCGGCCGCCAGAGGGGCTTCCGGCCCGATAACGATCAGGTCTGGCACGATCTGCAGGGCGAGTTCCTGGACCGCCTTCAGGTCTGTCGGGTCAAGGTCGAAACATGGGCCGATCTTGTCCATGCCGGGATTTCCCGGCGCGGAAAAAACTTCATCGACGAGCGGAGACTGGGCGATTTTCCAGGCCAGCGAGTGCTCGCGGCCACCAGAACCAAGGAGGAGTATTTTCATGGATGAGGGAGATGAACGCCCGACCTCGTTTGATCAAGCCCCAATCTGCGCTTTACCCTGTCATCATTGGGCTTTCACAGGAATTCGGAGCTGAACTCACTGTCAAGCGCAGAAATGGCCTTGATGATGCCATCGAACGCAGGGCAAGGTACCCCTATGGCAAACAGTTCCCCCAAACGCCGTCGGACCAAAGATCTGAGCGGTCTGTGGACAGGCTTCTACGCCTACGACCTCACAGACGATGCTGTCATGTTCACGGCCTGGATCAAGGAAGAGACCGGCAAGGTGACTGGCTCCATCCTTGAGGAGAACCTTACAGAAGATCGCGACTTCGCCGAATACGAAGCCCGCATCACCGGCTATCGTCAGGGTCTGGATGTGCACTTCACCAAGATCGCCATCGACGATGAAAGCGGCGAGCCTTTCATGCTGCGCTATCATGGTGACGTGGATGCTGATTGCTGCCTTATCAGCGGCGTGTGGTTCTTCGATGACCCATCGGACTGGACCGGCACATTCATGATGACGCGCATCTCAGGCGAACTGAAAGCCCGCACGGCCGTCGCCGCTTCACAGACGCCGCGCGAACCGGACGCGGGCGAAAGCTAGTCTTATGTCTGAAGAGGCGCCGTCCAACGTTGCCGAGCTTTCCGTCTCGGAACTCGCTGCGAACCTGAAACGGACCATCGAAACCAATTTCGACCATGTGCGCGTGCGCGGCGAACTCGGCCGCGTGACCATTGCCCGGTCCGGCCACATGTATGCCGACATCAAGGACGACAAGGCTGTCCTCAACACAGTGATGTGGAAGGGATCGGTCCAGCGCCTGCCTTTCAAGCCGGAAGAAGGCCTCGAAGTGGTCGCGGAGGGTCGGCTCTCCATATATGCCGGGCGCTCGAATTATCAGATGATCGCGGACTTCATGCGCCCGGCCGGCGCCGGCGCGCTGATGGCGCTGCTGGAAGAACGCAAGAAGAAGTTTGCCGCTGAGGGCCTCTTCGATGAGCGCCACAAGAAACCGCTCCCCTACCTGCCGCGAACGGTTGGCGTCGTCACAAGCCCGACTGGCGCGGTCATCCGCGACATCCTGCACCGCATACGCGAGCGCTTCCCCGTCCGCGTGATTCTCTGGCCGGCCCTGGTTCAGGGCGACAATGCCGCTGCGCAGATCGAAGCTGGTATTCGCGGCTTCAATTCCATGACCGGTGATGACCGGCCCGACATACTGATCGTCGGACGCGGCGGTGGCTCGATCGAAGACCTCTGGCCCTTCAATGAGGAAAACGTCGTGCGCGCGGCTTTCGAAAGCGAGATCCCGCTCATCTCCGCCGTCGGTCATGAGACAGACACTACACTCATCGATTACGTATCCGATGCGCGCGCGCCGACGCCCACCGGCGCCGCAGAGATCGCCGTTCCAGTCCGCTCAGACCTTCTCATCGCGATCGAAGACCGCGAGCAGAGCCTGAAGCGTGCACTCGCCCGGCGTGTCCGGCATGACCGTGACCGGCTTCGCGCTTCGCGCCTGCCGAGGCTCGAAACACTGATCGCCCAGAAGCGCCAGACAGTCGACTATCTCGAGACCGGCCTTCGCACGGGCCTGTCCAGCGCCATCAAGACAAAACAGATACACTTGACGCGCGCGGGTGCCCGGCTGCGGCCAGAGCCGCTGAAGGCGGAGACCAGGCGCAACCGGCAGAAGCTCATCGACGTGGCTGTCCGCGCGCGCCCTGCCCTCTCGCGGATCATTGAAGGCAATCGCACAGCGCTCTCCTCTGAAGCGAAGCTGCTCGAAACACTCTCCTATCAGGCGACTCTTGATCGCGGCTTCGCGATCGTGAAGGACGCATCAGGCAAGGTGCTGAAGGCGGCCGACAGCGTCAGCAATGACGCGCAACTCGGCATCACCTTGTCGAAAGGCTCGCTGCAAGCAGTCGTGACGGGCAGCAAGAAAGCGGCGGCGCCAAAGTCACCGCCGAAATCCGAGAAGCGGAAGTCCAAACCCAAACCCGACGCCGAGAAGCCACCTCAGGGCTCGCTCTTCTGATAGACGGTTTCTGGACGGGTTCTGGACTGTTTTTGGACGGTATCTGGACGGCCCTCAGACCGGTTTTATCCGCAGGACATTCCCCGCTGTATCCTCGACAATCACGCTGGTTCCTGCTGCCGGGTTCGACTCGTCCACCGTCTCGGCGGACCATTCGGTATCGCCCAGTTTTACCCGGCCCGATCCTCCGGAGAAATCGTCCATGACAACGCCGCGCTGCCCCACCGTGCGGTCCATCCGCTTGTTCAGCGTGGGGTGTTCTCCGGCAAGTTTCCGCATGCCTACGAAAACAGTGCGACCCAGGATGAGCAGGCCCGTCGCGGCAATCGCAAAGAAGATCAGCTGCCCTTGCCAGTCGCTAAGGCCAGCGGGCGCAATGGCGGCGAAGATGGCCGTAATGCCCGCCGCTATTGCAATCCAGAGCAAATCAAACGTGCCGACCGCCATCTCAATACTGAGCAGGATCAGGCCAATCGCAACCCAGTGCCAGGCCGTCAGCGGCCAGATCAACTCATTGAAGCCTTCCATGACTAGTCCTCCCGCCGCCTCGTCGGTGGAACAGCCCCGCCTGAACGCGTCGCCGCAGCATTGTCAGCCAGGCCGCGAATGCCTTCAATCGTCCCGAGGATGGAGCTGAACTCAGCCGGAATGATGACGGTCTTCTGATTGTGAGCCGTTGCCAGTTTTTCGAACGCCGTAACGTATTGCTGGCCAAGGAAGTAATTGATTGCGTTGACGTCGCCTTTCGCGATGGCTTCCGAAACCATGGCAGTTGCTTTCGCCTCAGCCTCCGCCTCGCGTTCACGCGCTTCAGCGTCCCGAAAGGCGGCTTCCTTGCGCCCTTCAGCTTCGAGAATTTGGGATTGCTTCAATCCTTCGGCTTTCAGGATGGCCGACTGCTTGTCGCCTTCTGCCGTGAGGATCTCGGCCCGCTTCAGACGTTCCGCCTTCATCTGACGCGCCATCGCTTCTGTAATGTCTGCGGGCGGCGTGAGGTCTGCGATCTCAATCCGCGTAACTTTCACGCCCCATGGATTCGTTGCGGCATCGACAACACTGAGGAGGCGCGCATTGATCTCGTCGCGATTCGACAGCACCTCGTCGAGGTCCATTGAGCCGACCACCGTCCGGATATTTGTGAGGGACAGGTTCTGGATGGCATTCTGGAGGTTATTGACTTCATAGGCCGCCGAAACGGGGTCAATGACCTGGATGAAAACCACCGCGTCACAGGACACCATCGCATTGTCCTTGGTAATGACTTCCTGGGTGGGGATATCGAGCACGCTCTCCATCATGTTCATCTTGCGCCCGACGCGCTGATAGAATGGAACGATAAAATGAAGCCCCGGGCTCAATGTCTTGGTATAACGGCCAAAATTCTCGACAGTAAAATTGTAGCCCTGCGGGACAACCTTCACCGCAGACGTCAGCAGGACAAGTCCAGCAACTGCGAGGATAATCGCAACGACAAATGATGGCTCCATAGTGTTTCCCTCCTGCTACCTATGGATTAGATCGGTACGAGTTTGCCGTTTTTCAATAAAAACCGCCCACAAAAAACGGCGTGCACCGATCTGGTACACGCCGCCCATAAACTGCTTTGCGAAAAAGCGGGACTCAAATCTGGCCGAGCAGATAATCCGCACTGGAGACTTTGAACTCGCCGCCATCCTCGACATTGAGCTGTTCAACAACGCCATCCTTGACCAACATGGAATAGCGTTTCGAGCGCTCTCCCATGCCAAAGCCGCTAGCGTCCATCTCGAGCCCCAGTGCCTTGGCAAAATTGGCATTTCCGTCTGCCATCATGCGAACCTTGCCACCAGCTTTTGCTGACTCGCCCCAGGCATTCATGACGAACACGTCGTTGACCGATGTGCAGACGATGTCATCCACGCCCTTGCCGTGCAACGCTTCGGATTTCTCGACAAATCCTGGCAGGTGCTTGGCCGAACAGGTTGGCGTGAACGCGCCCGGAACGGCAAAGAGAGCGACGGTCTTGCCCCCGAAAATATCGGCTGTCTTGCGCGGCTCCGGCCCATTTTCAGTCATTTCCATGAGAACGGCTTCCGGGATTTTGTCGCCAACTTTGATTGTCATGATTTTCTCCTGATTTCCTGCTCGCTACTTAGGCATTGTAGTGGTTGCGATCAATCGAGGCTTGCCAATAATCCGGAGGTGCGTCAGCCTGCTCAGTAAGAAAGGTGTCGTTCGTCTATGACAGAGGATCTGACTGGAAAGCTCTTGATTGCCATGCCGGGCATTGGAGACCCCCGGTTTGCCCGCTCGCTCGTCCTCATCTGCGCCCATCAGCCTGACTATGCGATGGGGATCGTGGTGAATAAGCCTATTGATGACCTGACCCTTCCACAATTGCTCTCTCAACTCGACATCGACCAGGAAATTCGTGTTCCTGAGCGTGCCGTCCTCAATGGCGGCCCTGTCGGCACGGACAGGGGCTTTGTTGTCCATTCGGGCGATTTCCACTGCGACGGCGCCACCATGGATGTCAGCCCTGATGTCTGCCTCACTGCAACCCGGGACATTCTCGAAGCGATTGCATCGGAAGATGCTCCCCGCGATTCAGTGATGGCACTTGGCTATTCTGGCTGGGGCGCGGGGCAGTTGGAAAACGAGATCGCAGAAAATTCGTGGATTATCGGAAATGCTGCGCCAGACATTGTTTATGGTGACCAGCATTCACTGAAGTGGGCACATGCACTGGACCTGCTCGGCATCGACGCGGCCCGCCTTCACTCCGGCGGCGGAAACGCCTGAATTAACCCGCCAGAAGCGAGAGCGCCGCATCCGAACTGATCGGCCGCGAAAACGCAAATCCCTGCGCAAAATCGAAGCCGATGGCCTTGAGCCTACTGATCTGGCCAAGATCCTCGACCCCCTCCGCAGTAGCGTTCATACCCAGCCTGGATGCAAGCAGAGTGACGGTCTCAAGAATCGTGTCGACCTTGGGATTGCCAATCTGCCGCGTCAGCTCCGGATCGATCTTCAATCCGTCCGCCGGCAGAGCGGCCAGCCATGAGAATGAAGAATGGCCAGAGCCGAAATCATCAAGGATGACGCCAGCGCCCGCCTGCTTAAGCGCAGCGGCAACACGCACGGCCTCAGCCGCGTCCCGCAAGGCCGCCTGTTCAGTAATCTCGATCCGCAGCTGTCCGGGTGAGAATCCATGTCCCGTCACCAGCGCATCAACAAGACCCGCCAGATCATCACGCGCAAGATCACGCCCGGTCAGGTTTACATTGACAAACAGGTTTTCGCCGAAGCCATCCTTGCGCCACAGCGAGAGCGCTTCACTCGCCCGGATCAGCATGTTCGGAGCAAGCGCGGCATCACCAATGCCCGTGTGCCCCACATGATGCTGCGGCGCCTCTCCATCCCATCGGGCAAGCGCTTCAAAGCCAGCAATATCACCGGTCGACAGTGAAATAATTGGCTGGAAGACAGCCTGCAGCCCCGGTCCGGGAGTCCCTGATGCCGTCAATCCGGGCTCAATCTCCTGGATCAGGTCTCCGCCTGCGGAACCGTGCGCTCCGAATTCGCCGACAAGCCGGATCGCTCCACCATTAGAAAGTCCGAGAACGCAGGCAAAACGCGGATCATGGCGCCGCGATGGATCAAGCGCCCTTTCCAGTCGGCTGCGGCTCAATCCATCCAGCAGGACGCCTATCGAATCGAGGGTCCAGCTCCCGCCGAGATCATCAAGTGAGGAGTGCGCAAGCGGCTCGATCTCAAGACGCCGGGCGCCAGCATCCCAGCTCCAGCGTCCGACTCTCGTGTCCGATTGATTGCCCATCTGCCGAATCCTAGCGATTTACGGCGCGACTGGCGAGAGTCTTCATGTTCTCTGATGTGTAAGAATATACTCTCGAACAGCACCCGGATCGGCGGCCATTTTCTCGAACACTTCGGTACGGCCAGCAAGCGCCTTGACGCGATCCGGAAAGGGGGCGTCTCGACCGGTCGCCTGCTCCACGGTCTCCGGGAATTTGGCCGCGTGCGCGGTCGACAGGACAACCGTCGTTGATTCTGATGGCGGCAGGCTTCGCGCGACGGCAGTTCCGACAGCGGTATGCGGGCAGATCAGCCAGCCGGTTTCACCCAGCACCGTTGCCATTTCCGTCATGGTTGTATCATTCGAAATCGACTGGGATGACAAACCGCTACAGCGAAGGGGGCCCTTGATCTGACTTGGCAGATCCACGTCGCCTGTTTGCGCGAACTGGTTGTAAACCTGACGAATAAGGCTCGCGTCACGGCCAGAAACTTCAAATGCGATACGCTCGAAATTGCTCGGCACTGAAATATCCATAGCCGGACTCGGCGTCGCAACAGCCTGCTCACGGCGCATCCGCCCTTGCTCGAAGAGGACATTGAGCGTGTCGTTCTCATTCACCGCGCAAACGCCTTCAAAGCCGGACAGCATTCCACACCGGGCGGCAACATATCCGGCCAGCGCGTCCCCCATATTACCGCTCGGCACAACAAACCTTAGCGGTCGATCCGAGCCCAGCGCGGCCTGCGCCGTGGCATAATAGACCGATTGGGCGGCAATGCGGGCCCAGTTGATTGAATTGACGCCAGACAAGCTGGTCTGACGCACATAATCCCGGTCAGCAAACAGCGCCTTCACGATGGCCTGACAGGCATCGAAATCATCGGTGAGCGCCAGATTGTGAACATTCGGCGCGCCCGTCGTCGTCATGAAAAGGCGTTGCACCGGAGAAATGCGTTCGAAGGGATGAAGGATGAAAAGATCGACATGCCCGGCACCGGAAAAGGCCGCAGCGGCCGCGCCGCCCGTATCGCCGGAAGTCGCGCAGGTGACGCTCATTCGCTCACCACGTTCAGCAAGGACATGATCGAACAGTTGCGCAATCATCTGCATGGCGACGTCCTTGAACGCCAGTGTTGGTCCATGATGAAGTTCCATCATGAATGCATTCGGACCGGTCTGAACAAGCGGCGCGACGGACTGGTGAGAGAACCTTTCATAGGCCCGCGCACAGATGCCGCGAATAACTTCGAGAGAGAGCTCGCCGTCCGCAAAGGCAGCGATGACGCGCGTCGCGACATCCACATAGCTTTCTTCTGTGGTGGCAGGCGCAATCGATGGCCATTCTTCGGGCACGTACAGCCCGCCATCCGGTGCAAGGCCAGCAAGGCAAGCATCCACAAAGCCGACGGCCGAAGCCTCGCCTCGAGTCGAAATGAACTTCATCTAATTCCCCTTGAAGCGCAGCCGCTTCTGAGCGTGATGGAACGCGAAATACACACCTAGCAGTGCAATGGCCATCCCCCACCATGTCAGCGCATAGCCAAAATGCCGCTCCGGCGGCAGCGGATCCCTGACTTCGGCGGTTGCGTACGGATTTGTCGTGACGCGGCTTCTCGACAAGTCTTCGGCCAGCCTCAGCGTAATCTGATCCGGTTCGATCACGTTGACCTCTGCCTGCTCATAGCCAAGCTGTCGCAACATGGAAGGCCCATCAAAGCGATACCAGATGTCTTTTTCCGGCTGATTCGAACTCGCAATCCCACCAGTCTTGGCTGCTCGGACGAAAACATTGGAGCGACGCTGGAAATCCTCGACATCTGAAATCGCGAGCGGAACCGGAGCCACGCCTGAAGTGGCATCAACCAGCGCCAGGACAAGACCGTCTACGCCCTCGACACGCGCCGGTACATAGCGGCGCCAGACGGCCTCTCCATCGACAATCCCATTTAACTGTTGAACCATGCCGGGATTATCGCGGTCCACGCGGACGAGGACAGTGGCAAAGCTTTCCGTTACTTGTTCGGGCGGACTGGACTTCTTCTCGACATAGCGGCCGTATTGCCAGTTGCCGAGCCAGACGAGGATAGCGAGGCTGATCAGGGTCAGCACCGTAAGCAGAGGCATGGGTCTGAACGTCATGGCTCGGATCGGCTGCCGGTCTGGGTGGGGCCACCCCACTGCGCTTCCTCCGCATTGTTTGTCCACTGCAAGGCAAACATCAGAGACTTGAATGGACGCAGCAACAAAATAGCGACGCCTGTAATGACCGGCGTCCAGATCAGCGCATGGACCCATACCGGCGGCGAGAACAGTGCCTGCACAAGTAAAACTGGCGGCATGATGATAATGCCCAACAGGAACATCACGAAAAAGGCGGGTCCGTCGCCTGCATCAGCATTGGAGAAGTCAGCGCCGCATGCGGTGCATGCCGGCGCCAGACCAAGATAGGATTTGAAGACTGGCCCTTCTCCACATGCGGGGCATCGGCAACCGAGCCCCGCTAAAATTGGAGAAATAGAACGGGTCACGACAAGATCAGTGTCCGAGCACCAGATATGGAATGACGTACACAAAGGCGAAGAGGAACAACCACACCACGTCCACAAAGTGCCAGTACCAGGCCGCAAACTCGAAGCCCAGATGCTTCTTGGCACTCATGCCCCCCGTCATCAGACGGATCAGGCAGACTGTCAGGAAGATGGTACCGATGACAACGTGTGCGCCGTGGAAGCCCGTCGCCATGAAGAAGGCCGAACCATAGATCGTGCCGTCATAGCTGAAGCCTGCATGCTGGTATTCGAGGACCTGGAGGCCGGTAAAGCAGATACCCAGGATGATCGTGATGGCCAGCATGGAGATCGCCGATTTGCGATTGTCATGCTGCAATGCGTGGTGCGCTGCCGTTACCGTGGTGCCGGAGAGAAGCAGGATCAGCGTGTTCATCAGCGGCAGGTGGAAGGGATCAAAGACTTCCACACCCGCAGGCGGCCATTGTCCCCCAACAGCCTGAAGCGCGTCGGCGTAAAGCGGGTTGGTCGCATCGAATGTGCCGCCAACGCGCGCGCCGTGGAAAATTGAGAATTCAAAGAAGCTCCAGAACCACGCCACGAAGAACATGATCTCGGATGCGATGAAGAGGATCATGCCATAGCGAAGGCCAATCTGGACAACAGGTGTGTGGTCGCCGCCGCGGCTTTCCTTGATGACTTCGCGCCACCAGCCGAACATCACGTAGATGACTGCAGCGAAGCCGACTGCGAGCAGCCACCAGGTGCCTTCCGGCATGCCGAAGAGGCCTTTCATGTAAGTGACTGCGCCGATCGCCAGCACAACCATGGCCATCGAGCCAAGCAAGGGCCATGGCGATGGATTCACCAGGTGATAATCGTGTTTCACTTCATCATGAGCCATTGGCCATAACCCCTCGAGTCTTCATTTCTGGCGCTTTTAGCCTGCGCCGCACAAGTGTCGCAACAGTTCAATTGAGCGCGGCTGAATTCGCCGCACCCTCAAAACTGTCAGTCTCATAAAACGTATAGGAGAGCGTGATGGTGCGCACATCCTGCATGTTGCGCTCTTCATCAAGCGCCGGATCGATAAAGTAGACGATCGGAAGCTTTTTCGTCTCTCCGGCCTGAATGATACGCTCTTCAAAGCAGAAGCATTCCAGCTTGCTGAAATACAATCCGGCCTTGTGGGGGGTCACATTGTAGGAGGCCATCAGGCTGACGTCGTGGTCCGACGTGTTCGTGACCTCGTAGAATGCGAGCCCATGCTCACCGAGATTGATCTGCATTGACGTCTGCAATGGGCGAAAAAGAACTGGCGCGTTCATGACATTCGCGTCGAATCTCACCGTGAGCGCACGGTCAATGATTGCCGCTGGCGCTTCCTCGGCGATCTGGGTGGTGCCGCCAAAACCAGTCACGCGGCAGAAAGTATCGTAGAGCGGCTTCGAGGCGAAGGCGAGCCCAAGCATCGCGAGGACGACAACGCCGAGGCCGACAGCAATCATGCGATTGTTCAAACCGGCCCCTCCTCGCTGTCTGCATCATTGTCGGATGGCAGCTCGGGCATCGGTGCCTGCTCGCGCGGTTGCGGATCGTTGCGCCAGTAAATACCGCCATCCTTGCTGAGGTCCGCGTCGCCGAGCCGTATGACTGTGGTGACGCCGACAATGACCACGAAGGCAAACAAGGCGAGCGCGAGCCACATATTGCGCTTCTTCTGAGCGGCGAGGCGCGCCCGTTCTTCGGCCTGCCCTGCATTCGCGGAAGGATGATCACCCGTTTCGTTCATCAGACCAGTGTCACCGGTAAATAGGCAGCAAATCCATGTTCAACGATGAGCATCGCGAACAGGACGAAAAGATAGAGAATGGAGAAGGCAAACAGCCCTTTCGCCTTCTTCAGATCCGCTGCTGGAGCATCGCCATCGCCCGCCTCGCTGCGCCAAACCTTGAAGGCGAGAAGAAGGAATGCGGCGCCGAACAGGGCAGCGGTCACGCCATAGAGCATTCCGCCAAGCCCGGTGACAACCGGGACCAGGCCAAGAGGCGCAAGCAGAACGGAATAAATCATGATCTGGTTGCGGGTCGCCTTTGCGCCGCGAGCGACAGGCAGCATGGGGACATTCGCCTTCGCATATTCCTTGTGTGCCAGAAGCGACAGCGCCCAGAAATGCGGCGGTGTCCACATGAAGATGATGGCAAACAGGATCCATGCATCAAGTGGTGCGCTCCCGGTGACAGCGGCCCAGCCAATGACAGGCGGAAACGCTCCTGCCCCACCACCGATGACGATGTTCTGAGGCGTCCGGCGCTTCAGCAGCATGGTGTAGAACCAGCCATAATAGGCGATTGAGCCTGCGAGCAGCAGCGCAGCCAGTGCGTTTGAAGCCAGCCACATCATCAGGACAGAAACGCCTGACATGATCAGGCCCATGGCCAGCGCCTCTTCGCGAGGAACAGCGCCAGATGGAATGGGCCGGGTCGACGTGCGGGTCATGACCGCGTCGATGTCGGCGTCATACCACATGTTGATGGCCCCGGCGGCGCCCGACCCGAGTGCCACAGCGAGGGTCGCGATGACGGCCATGATCGGGTTCATGGAGGCGCCCGAAACGCTTTGCGCGGCTACAAGACCGGCAACAGCCGTGAACACGACCAGCATCATGATGCGTGGCTTCATGAGCTGCACATAGTCAGCCGCCGTCGCATGGCGCCGGGTGTGCTGAATCATGTCTGCTGTCTCTGAATGTGCCATGTCCATTTCCAGGTTTTGGAGTGGAAACGGCCCGTCACGTGCTCAACGTGAGGGCCGCCCCCGAAATACGATTCGCAGCGCGGACCTTAGTGGTGGCTGTCCGGCTTGACTTCCGGCAGTTCGTTGAACTGGTGGAATGGCGGCGGTGAAGGCAGCGTCCATTCCAGCGTGGTCGCCCCCTCGCCCCAAGGATTGGCCGCAGCCTTGCGACGGCGAATGGCGGCCTCGATCATGCCAACAAAGAAGATCGCCGTTGCCACCAGGGTCACTGCATAGCCCATCGAAGACCAGAAGTGCCAGGTCGCGTAGCCGTCTGCATAGTCGATATAGCGGCGTGGCATGCCATCAAGGCCGAGGAAGTGCTGCGGGAAGAAGAGCAGGTTCGAGCCGACAAACATCGTCCAGAAGTGTGCATACCCGATCGTCTTGTTGTACTTCACGCCGAACATCTTCTCAAACCAGTAGTACCAGCCAGCAAACAGGCCGAACACAGCGCCGAGCGAGAGCACGTAGTGGAAGTGCGCGACAACGTAGTAGGTGTCGTGAAGCGCGTGGTCGATACCGGCATTCGCCAGAACGACGCCCGTCACGCCGCCCACGGTGAACAGGAAGATGAAGCCGATGGCCCAGACCATCGGGACTTCGAAATCAATCGAACCGCCCCACATGGTCGCAATCCATGAGAAGATCTTGATACCGGTCGGCACCGCAATGACCATGGTCGCCGCCACGAAGTAGGCTTTCATGTCAGACGGCATGCCGACGGTGTACATGTGGTGAGCCCACACGATGAAGCCGATCGCACCGATGGACACCATCGCATAGGCCATGCCGAGATAGCCGAAGATCGGCTTTTTCGAGAAGGTCGACACGATGTGCGAGATGATGCCGAAGGCCGGCAGGATCATGATGTAGACTTCCGGGTGACCGAAGAACCAGAACAGGTGCTGGAACATGATCGGGTCACCGCCGCCGGACGGGTCGAAGAATTGCGACCCGAAGTTACGGTCGGTCAGCAGCATGGTCAGTGCACCTGCCAGTACCGGCAGCGCCAGCAGAAGCAGGACAGCCGTCACCAGCACAGACCACGCAAAGAGCGGCATCTTGTGAATGGTCATGCCCGGGGCGCGCATGTTGAGTATGGTCACGATGAAGTTGATGGCACCGAGGATGGACGCAATACCTGCCGTATGAAGCGACAGGATTAGGAGGTCCATGGACGGTCCGGGGTGACCCGTCGCGCTCGAAAGCGGAGGATAGAGCACCCAGCCACCACCAAAGCCCAGGAACTGGCCTGTGCCTGGCACCAACATGGAGATACACGCCATGATGAACGCCGCAACGGTGAGCCAGAAGGAGATATTGTTCATGCGCGGGAACGCCATGTCAGGCGCGCCGATCATCAGCGGAACAAACCAGTTACCGAAACCACCTATGAGGGCCGGCATGACCATGAAGAAGATCATGATCAGGCCGTGATAGGTTATCACGACATTGTAGAAGTGCTTGGCATGCTCAATCGCCTGATCGCCCTGATAGCCGAACATCTCCATGATGCCGGTGAGCGGACCGATACCCGGTTGGGCAAGTTCCCAACGGATCAGACCCGACAGCGTATAGCCAACAATACCGGCGCACAGCGCGAAGACGAGATAGAGCGTCCCGATATCCTTGTGGTTGGTTGAAAGGAACCAGCGTGTGAAGAAGCCCGGCTTGTGATCATGGGCGTGATCATCATGGGCGACTGAGACTTGATCCATTGGCATGTCAGATATCCCTCTGAAATCCTATTGGGCCTGGGCGAGGCGCAGGGCTGCGTCCGTCGGCTCTTCAATTGAAGCAGTGATGGCGGGGCGGATGGCGTCGAACGCGGCATCAAAATCCTCGCCGGCTTTGAGACTCTCGATCCAGGCCTCGTACTGGTCGGCCTCGACGACGCGAACCTCGATCGGCATGAATGCGTGATCCTTGCCGCAGAGTTCCGAGCACTGGCCGTAATAGGTTCCCGTCTCCTCCACGAGGAACCAGCCTTCGTTGAGGCGGCCCGGAACAGCGTCCGTCTTCACGCCAAACGCGGGAACGGTCCAGGAGTGGATCACGTCCGACGCAGCGGTCTGATAACGGATATAACGGTTGACAGGCAGCACGAGCGGATAGTCGGTTGCAAGATTGCGAGGCCCATTGGCTTCGGTGCCGCGGTCTGAGCTGAGGCCGCGCTGAAGCGGGTTAGAAACGAATTCGACAGGGTATCCGCCGCTATCAAGCTCATCCGGGAAGGAATAGGTCCAGTTCCACTGGTTTCCCTGTGCCTTCACAGTGATCCAGCCTTCACTGGCCGCTTCCGGATAGAGGTTCGGATTGGCATCTTCCACTGCCGCGATCGCCTCAAGGTCCGGCTCGTTTTCCTGATAGAAAAGGTTCGAGAAGGAAGGACCGGCAATGACAACCAGAATGATCACGGGCACGACGGTCCAGACAATCTCGACAACCGTATTGTGGCTGAACTTGTGCGCCACCGGATTGGCCCGCTTGTTGTAGCGCAGGCAAACCCAGATCAGCAGCGCCAGCACGAACAACGTGATAATGGTGATAATGACCAGCACGCCGAAATGGAAATTGTGAATACGCTCAGCGATCCGTGTCGCAGCTGGCTGGAAATTAATCGCGCCAGGTTCTGGTTGAGCAGCCAGCGCTGTCGCGCCAAATGGCAAAATCGAAAGAAGAGCGATCAGAAAACGCACAGCCCGACTCCTTGGTAAAACTTTGAGCCCTGCCATAACTACACTCTAAACGCCCGTCCACCCAAGCCGTCAGTCATATCAAATATGTCGCAGCCCGTTCGCTTCATTGGCGAAAAGGAGTATATTGCAACCTACAACAATATTGGAGGTATCAATGTCGACGTATCGGCTTGGTAGCATGGCAGTCGCAGCCATAATGTTCGCGGCAACCGCATCAGCTCAGGTCTTCGTGGTTGGCGGTGGCCTGGCCAAGGAATGCTTCGATGAAGCAAAGAGCGGAAAGTATGTTTTCCGTCTGGCCGAAGAAACCTGTTCACGCGCCTTGCGCGAGGAAACGATGAGCCGTGACAATCGCGCAGCCACTTATGTAAACCGCGGCGTGATGCGCATGCGTGAAGGCGAATTCGATGGCGCTTTGAGCGACTATTCCCGCGCGGTCGATCTCAAGCCCGAACTGGGAGCCGCCTATCTGAATGAAGGGGCTGCACATATCTATCGCAAGGATTTCGAGGCAGCATTGCCGCCGCTTAACCGTGCCATTGAACTTGATTCGGTGGACATCTTCGCCGCTTACTACAACCGGGCAATTGCCCGCGAAAACACCGGCGATGTCAGCGGCGCCTATTACGACTTCCAGAAGGCGCTTGAGCTCAAGCCTGGATGGGAACTTGCCGAGCGTCAGCTGAGCCGGTTCAGCGTTAAGCAGTAATCCGCGGTGATTCTTTCGGATGAGCGCTTGCAGGGGCCCTGCAGAGTGCTCATTCTAACGGGATGGATCACACTGAACTTCCCTTTGACCGCAACGAGGCGACGGCCTTGCTGGCGGAAGCCTGCGATGGCGCCGATGATGGCGACATCTATGTTCAACAATCGCGCTCGGAGAGCTTTCTCTTCGATGACGGTCGTCTGAAGTCGGCAGCATTTGATACCAGCCAGGGCTTTGGCCTGCGCGTGATCGCCGGTGAGACCAGCGGCAACGCCCATTCCGGCGAACTGACCATTGATGCCATCCGCCGCGCTGCTTCGACTGCGTCAGCAGCAAAGCGTGGCTATAAGGGCAATCTCGATGTCGGGCCGCAGCCCGTGAACCGCAGACTTTATGCCCCAATTGATCCGACCGAAGCTCCAGCGTTCACGGTCAAGACAGATCTTCTCGCCGAAATCGACGCCTGGGTGCGGGCGAAAGACCCGAAAGTGGTACAGGTCTCGGTTTCGCTGGCGGGCATTCACGAAGAAATTGACGTGCTGCGCCCGGCCGGCGATGCGTTTCACGATGTACGCCCGCTGGTGCGCCTCAACATATCGGTAACACTGGAAAAGGATGGCCGTCGCGAATCGGCATCTGCCGGCGCCGGTGGCCGCGCCGAGTATGCCGATTGGATCAGGCCGGAACGTTGGAAGGCACTTGCCGAGCGCGCGCTTAGAAAAGCGGAAATCAATCTCGAATCAATCCCTGCCCCTGCCGGTGAAATGGAAGTCGTTCTCGGGCCAGGCTGGCCAGCCGTCCTGCTTCATGAAGCGGTGGGACATGGCCTTGAAGGCGATTTCAATCGCAAGCAGACAAGTGTCTATGCGGGCAGGATTGGCGAACAGGTTGCCGCCAGGGGCGTGACTGTCATTGACGATGGCACGATCGAGGCGCGACGCGGTTCCCTCTCATTCGATGATGAAGGCACGCCGACACAGAAAACAGTCCTCATTGAGGACGGCATCCTCAAGGGCTACATGCAGGATCGCCAGAATGCCCGCCTGATGGGGATGGCGCCGACCGGCAATGGCCGCCGCGAATCTTATGATGCCACCGTGATGCCGCGCATGACCAATACTGTGATGCTGGGTGGAAAGGACGATCCGGAAGAGATCGTCAAATCCATCAAACGCGGCATCTGGGCGGTCGATTTTGGCGGCGGTCAGGTCGACATCACGTCCGGCAATTTCGTGTTCCAGTGTACCGAGGCTTATCTCGTCGAGAATGGCAAGGTGATTGCCCCCGTGAAAAATGCGACCCTGATCGGACACGGCCCCACAGCGCTGAACAAGGTCTCGATGATTGGTGACGATTTCGCGATGGATGATGGCGTGGGGACCTGCGGCAAGGCCGGACAATCCGTGCCAGTCGGTGTTGGGCAACCGACGCTGAAGGTCGATTCGCTGACCGTCGGTGGTGCCGGTTAGGTCGCGCACCTGCTGCCAGCTGGAACGACAACATGGTGAGCGTCGACGAATGTGGTATCATGAACGCATGAAGCGTTTCCGACTGACCGCGCGCGCCATCCTGATAACTGCAGGCACACTATGCCTGTCGGCAGGTGCAGTGGCGCAAGGACTGCCCGCTGAAATGCCCGTTCCGCGCGCCGACCTGATGGTGCGCAAGGCTGACGGACTTCTGATCGATGTACGCACACCGGAAGAATGGGCGCAGACGGGGGTTCCCGTAACGGCTCACACCATCTCTCTGGATGACGACGCGTTCGTCGCCCGCATCGAGAAGATTGCTCGCGGCGACAAGTCCAAGCGCATCGCGCTTATTTGCAGGACAGGGCAGCGGTCAGCACGGGCCCGCGAGATACTCCTCGCGGCTGGCTTTGAAAATGTCACAAGCGTTACGGGCGGCGTGGCCGGCACCGAAGGCTGGATCGACGCCGACCTGCCGGTGCGCCCTTACCCTTAACCCGTTCCTCAGTGCCAGCGACTATCCATTGCTGCGATCCATTGAAACGCCCGCGGCATCTACTTCCGCGCGCTTTTCTTTAGATCCGCCACCATCAGCCCCGTGTGTCAATTTGCGGAGGAATGGGCTGGCGACCATGAGGACGATGCCGAGCGCGACGGCTGCGCTGCCGAGTTGGGCATAGACAGCGCTGTACGCATCGATGCTTTCCTGCGCGGGCGCGCCTTCAGGAACCTGTGTGGCGCGTGCCACCTGCGCCGCAATCACATTGGCGTAGGATGATGCGAGGAACCAGAAGCCCATCATGAAGCCGACAATCGTCTTCACGGAAAGCTTGGTGACGGCTGACAAGCCAACCGGGCTCAGGAAGACCTCGCCTGTCGTATGGAGCAAGTACATCAGTACGATGAAGATCACGCTGATCTTGATCGTGCCATCATCGCCTGCCACCGCACCGGCAATACCGAGGTTTAGGACAAAGAAGCCAGCGCCAATCTGGACCATGGCCAGACCAAACTTGATGAAGGCATTCGGCTCCTTGCCCCGCTTTCCGAGGAACGTCCAAAGCGCTGCGATAATCGGCGCGAAGATAATGATGAAGAGAGGGTTCGCGGACTGAAGAACAGGTGCAGGAAATTCCCAGCCGCCAATTTCATTCGTCACGTGTGCTGCCGCGAACAGGTTCAGAGAGCTCGGCCCCTGGTCGAACAGCGCCCAGAAGAGAACGGATGAAACGATGAGGATCATCAGACCGATCATCTTGTCGCGCGCAACCGGCTCGAGCTTGGTCAGCATGTAAAACACGATGCCTGTGGTCACGACGGCGAATACGCCGTGCATGGCAAGCGACATCAGTCCGGCAATCTGAAGCAGGCCGAATGAGACGATGACGAAAACGAAACCGGAAAGATAGACCAGCCACTCACGGTTCAGGCCCGCAAATACCGGCGTTTTAAGATCGACATCTGCCGGTGGCTCAGCGCGACCTTCAAGCCAGTCCTGACCGATCACGAATACGAAAAGGCCTGCAAGCATACCAATCGCGGCAAGGCCGAAGCCGGCCCACCAGCCAAACGTGGCTGCGGCGATGGCGCAGAAGATACCCGCAAGGAATGAACCGAGATTGATGCCCATATAGTAAATGGTGAAACCGGCATCTCGGCGACGGTCGTTTTCTTCGTAAAGCGCGCCAACACAGGTCGAGATATTGGGCTTTAGGAAGCCGACACCAGCAACAATGAAAGCGAGCGCGAGAAACAGGATCGTGGTGTATAGCTGGTCCTGAACACGGTCGATTGTGCCCATCGCAGTAACCGTTTCGCCGTTCAGCTCGTAAGAAATGTTACGAACGTCAGAGCCCTTTTCAGGCTGCTCAAAAGTCAGGATCGGCGCTTCGACACCATCGACGATGATGTTACGGCTCTGTGATTCGTCATATTCCAGACGCGTCAGCTCATAAGTCGCGCCATCAATCGCAATTGTCTCAGTGGCTTTCGGACCATGGAAACCCATCAGGCCATGTCCGATGACGAGCAGGATTGCACCGAAGGTCACGGCTTTTCGGAAACCGATATATTTGTCTGCGAGGTACCCCCCAAGAAGTGGGCCGAGGTAAACCAGAGCAACGTAGGCGCCATAGAGCGTTAGCGAAAAGTCACTCTCAAAAAGGAAGTGCCAGGTCAGATAGAGGATCAGGAGCCCGCGCATCCCGTAATAGGAAAAGCGCTCCCACATCTCTGCGAAGAAGAGAATTATCAGTCCGCGCGGATGCCCAAGAAAGGTTGGACGATCAGCAGGCGATGACGCTTCGCCTAGGCTCATATCACTCATATTCGCTCCCTGAGCCCGAGGCGGACTCACTCATTTCCCTGATTTGGCGCACACTTTGACCACGCGATTTCGCGTTGCTCAAGCAACTTTGTGCCATTTTCCCGGTTGAGGGCGCAAATACCCGCTAATAGGCGAGCGTTTCGAAGACCGGTTCTACCCGCCCGCCCCATTCGCCATGATAGAGCTGGAGCAGGCGGTCTGATGGCGTCAGCCCGCTTTCGGCGATTTCGTCCAGTTCGGCGAGGAAACCAGTCTCATTGTCGCCCGCCGTATTCGGCTTGGCCCGCGCCTTGAGGCCGGAGCGGCTGATCGCCAGAGCGTCGACCGCAAGATCCTGCATCGTCCGGCGTCCAGGAACGGGCGTCCGAAGGCCAAGCGTACGAACTGACTGGCGCATGGCTTCACGCTCGGCAGCGGTCCAGTCCTTGACGAGATCCCACGCGGCATCGAGCGAGGACTGGTCATACAGAATGCCAGTCCAGAGGGCCGAGAAAGCACAAAGGCGGCTCCACGGGCCGGAGTCCGAGCCGCGCATCTCCAGAAAGCGCTTCAGTCTCACTTCCGGAAAAATTGTCGACAGGTGATCGACAAAATCGTCCATCGCAGGCTTCTCGCCCGGAAGAATCGACAATTCACCCTTCAGGAAATCCCGAAAGCTGAGCCCACTCGCATTGAGATACTTCCCGCCGCGGCGAACAAAATACATCGGCACATCAAGCGCATAGTCGACATAGCGTTCAAAGCCCGCGCCATCCTCGAACATGAAAGGCAGCATGCCCGAGCGATCCGGGTCCGTGTCGGTCCAGATGTGAGAACGGTATGACTGGAAACCGTTGGTCCGGCCCTCTGTGAAGGGCGAATTGGCAAACAGTGCCGTCCCCAGCGGCTGCAGTGCAAGCGACACGCGCAGCTTCTTCACCATGTCAGCTTCGGACGAATAGTCGAAATTTGCCTGCACGGTGCATGTGCGGAACATCATCTCCCGGCCGAGCCGCCCGACCTTCTGCATATAGTCCCGCATGATCTTGTAGCGGCCTTTCGGCATCATAGGGGTTTCGTCCATACTCCAGAGAGGAGACGACCCCATACCGAGAAAGCCAATGCCCAGCGGATCGGCGATTTCACGAACTTCGCGCAAATGATCGCCAACCTCATTACAGGTCTGGTGGATGTGCTCCAGCGGTGCGCCAGAGAGTTCAAACTGGCCACCGGGCTCGAGACTGACACTGGCGCCGTCTTTCTTCAGCCCGATGAGATGGCCGCCCTCTTCGATTGGCTCCCAGCCAAACCGGTCACGCAAGCCTTCAAGCATCGCCTTCACCGAAATGTCACCATCATAAGGCAGCGGCTTCAGGCCCTTGCGAATGAAGCCGAACTTTTCGTGTTCCGTGCCGATCTTCCAGTCCGCTTTCGGCGTGCTGCCCTGTTCGAACCACTCGACCATTTCCGATTTTGACTGAATGCGCGGTGCGCTCTCATCAATGTCTGACGTTGGAGTCGTCATATCTATTCTCCGCCCCTAAGCGATCCGCGTGTCAGGCAGATAGGGACGTTCTCTCCAGTCGCCAACCATTGATTGCCAGAGTGTGAGCGCAGCGACGGCAGCTGTCTCAGCTCGCAGGATACGTGGCCCCAGCGTGACCGGGACGACAAATGGCAGACTGCGTATTTTCGCTCTTTCCTGCTCGGAAAAGCCGCCCTCCGGTCCGATCAGGATGCCTGCTGGGCCATACTCTGTCTCGGCCAGGGTCTGCGCCATCGGATGGGCCTCACCTGCCTCGTCGCAGTAATACAGCGGTCGCGACGGGTCCCAGGCGTCGAACGCCTTGAGCAGTGGCACATCATCGGCCACGACCGGCACGTCCATGCGTTCTGTCTGTTCGGCCGCCTCGATCACGACCGATTGAAGCCGGTCCGATCGCACTCGGCTGGATTGTGTGCGCTCAGTCATGACAGGCTGAATATGTTGCACCCCCAGTTCGCAGGCTTTCTCCACGACGAAATCGGTCCGGGTTTTTTTCAGGGGCGCGAACAGAAGAGTGAGGTCTGGCGCGGCCACCTGTTGGCGTGTCTGTTCGTCAGGGACGACAAAGACCTTCTTGCCACTCCCCAGCTCAAGACGAGCCTGCCATTCGCCGTCCTTGCCGTTGAAGAGACGAACGATTGCTCCATCATTAAGCCGCATGACACGGGTCAGGTACTTTCCCTGGCTGTCATCAAGCTGGATGTGGTTGCCCGCTGACAAGGGCAGGCTCACGAATAGGCGGGGAATGGAACTCATGGGCCCCATATAAGCTTCACACCTGTAAGAGTTAAGCCACCGAAGAGACAGAAGATCATGACAGTGCGTTCAGTAAACCCGGCCACAGAAGAGCTGATCGAGGAATTTGAGCCTCATTCGGAGCTGGACGTGGATCAGGCGCTTGCAAATGCCGCGGAGCGTTTCCAGTCTTGGCGGCTGACCAGCTTTGACGAGCGGGCCAAGCTGCTGCACGCAGCAGCAGACGTCCTCGATGCGCGCAAGGACGATTTCGCCCGACGGATGACCCTCGAGATGGGCAAGCCACTGAAGCAGGCCATCGCCGAAACTGAAAAATGCGCATGGGTTTGCCGCCACTACGCAGACAATGGTGCGCGCTATCTTGAAGACGAAAGAATCGAGACCGATGCGAGTGCATCCTATGTGCGTAATCTTCCAATCGGGCCGGTCCTCGCCATCATGCCGTGGAATTTCCCGTTCTGGCAGGTGTTCAGGTTTGCAGCACCCGCACTGATGGCTGGAAATGTGGGGTTGCTGAAACACGCATCGAATGTCTGGCGAAGTGCGCTGAACATTGAAGACGTCTTCAGCGAGGCGGGCTTTCCAGCCGGCTGCTTCCAGACGCTGCTTATCGGCTCTGACAAGGTGGAAAATGTGATCCGTGATCGACGCGTCCGCGCGGCAACGCTGACAGGCTCAGGCCCAGCTGGCAGTGCTGTTGCGTCAATCGCTGGCGATGAGATCAAACCGACCCTGCTGGAGCTCGGCGGCACCGACGCCTTCATCGTCATGCCCTCCGCCGACCTGGAGGCAGCTGTCGCAACCGCGGTCGACGGTCGGACGCAGAACAATGGCCAGTCCTGCATCGCCGCAAAGCGCTTCTTCATTCATGCCGAGGTGTACGACACCTTTCGCGATCAGTTTGTGGACAAGATGAAAGCGCTCAGGATCGGCGATCCCATGCGAGAAGAAACGCAGATCGGCCCGCTCGCCATGAAGTCGATCCGCGATGACCTCGCCGTGCAGGTTGAGATATCAATCACGGCGGGTGCCAAGCCGCTCATCCCAAAAATGGAACTTCCCCAGAAGGGCTACTGGTTCGCGCCCCAGATCCTCGAGAACGCACCTGATACGGCCCCGGCAAGCCGGGATGAGATGTTTGGCCCTGTTGCCTCGCTGTGGAAAGTGTCGAGCCTTGCAGAGGCCATCGGGCGCGCGAATGACAGCGAGTTTGGCCTCGGGTCTGCGATCTTCACCAACGAGAAGTCGGAGGTCGAGACAGCAATCCGGGACCTTGATGCCGGCTCGACCTTTGTGAACTCCAAAGTCGCCAGTGACCCGCGCCTGCCCTTTGGCGGCGTGAAATCATCCGGTTACGGGCGCGAACTGGCACGTGACGGCATTCTGTCCTTCATCAACCGAAAGACTGTCTCTATCGCCTAACCCTCAAAATTCGCTATAGGGGCGGCATGAACGATTCAACCAACACTGAAGAGGATCAGGACCCGATTGAGGCCGAGTTCAGCGAACAGGCTGAACGCTCGCCGCGGGCACCTGCCGACAGCGCGCTACCGGCCTGGCTGACCTCTCTACCTGACCAGTTCCGCCCTTACGCGGCGCTGGCTCGACTCGACCGCCCCATCGGCACCTGGCTCGTCCTGCTCCCAACGCTGATCGCGTTGTCCTATACGCGAATCGCGACAGGCTTTTTCTGGATTGATATCTGGTGGGATGTGCTGTTCGTCATCGGCGCTGTCACCATGCGGGGCGCCGCCTGCACCTGGAATGACATCACCGACCGTAAGTTTGACGCGCAGGTCGAACGGACCGCAAATCGCCCGCTCCCTGCCGGTGATGTGAGCGTGACAAACGCATATGTCTTCCTCGGTGTGCAGGTCCTGATCGCCTTCCTTGCCTGGCTGTGCCTGCCCTTCGACGCCAAGATCGTAGCCGTTCTTGCCCTGCCGCTGATTGCGTCCTACCCGTTCATGAAACGGGTCACCTGGTGGCCGCAGGCATGGCTCGGCTTCACGATAAACTGGGGCGCGCTGGTCGCAGCCGCTACGGCGACCCATGTCTCATTCGGCACGATCCTTCTCTATTTCGGCTTCGTCTGCTGGACGATTGCCTACGACACAATCTACGCGATCCAGGACGAGGAAGACGACGCACTCATCGGCGTGATGTCGACAGCGCGGCTCTTTGGAGAGCGCGTTCTGACTTGGGCGTTCTGCTTTTTCCTTGGCGCAGCGGCCTTCTTCGCGGCCGCAGCAGCGGCGGCTGGTGCCCCCCGTCTCGGTGCGCTCGCCGTCATTGGTTTCCTTGTTCATGCGGCGTGGCAGATCAATATGGTGGGCAAGGACAAGGGCGCAGCCCTTCGCGCCTTCAAGTCCAATGCGTTTGCAGCGCTCATCCTGCTGGTCGGCTTTACGGTCGCAGCCATCCTGTAGGGGTGCCGACAGCGGAAAGATGCGCGGTTGCATCGGATGCGGGCGCCCCCACCTTGAATGAAAGCAAAAAAATCGGGAAGGAAACCACATCATGAGCAAGCTGACGATCGAGATGGTGTCCGACCTTGTCTGTCCGTGGTGCTGGCTGGGCCTTCGCCGGATTCGCGAGGCGATCGATCTGGTGCCGGAGATTGAAGTCGAACTTCTGTTCCGCCCATTCGAACTCGACCCGACCATTCCGGAAGGGGGCGTCAATTATCGCGACTACATGGCGAAGAAATTCGGTCCCGAGACGGAAGATAGCCGCTGGGCCAGCATGCGCCAGGCGCTCATCGAATATGGCGAGTCCGAAGGCATCCCCTATCGCTTCAATGACCTGAAGCACCGCCCCAACAGCTTCAATGCCCACCGCCTCGTGCGCTGGGCACAGGGGCAAGGCAAAGGTGCCGAGGCAAAGGAAGCGCTGTTCTCAGCCTACTTCGAACATGCGCGCGACATCGGAAACGAGGATGTCCTCGCCGATATCGGTGAGGAGATTGGCCTGGAACGCGACATCGTCGAAAAGCTTCTCGCATCCGATGCCGACGTGGATGAAACCCGCAAGGAAGAAGAGCTCTTCAGGCAAATGGGGATTGGCGGCGTGCCGACTTACATCGCCATGCGCCGCGTCGCCGTCCAAGGTGCTGAAAGCGCCGAGAAACTGGCGAAATTTATTCGGGCAAGCGCTGCCCAGCTGCCCCAGCAACGCGGTTACGGGTGAATTCTGCAGACTGATACGACGTGGAACCCCTGGTGGACTGTCGATTAGCATTCTGACGGCACTGTGGGCGGTCAGCTCAGCTGTAGCTCGACAAGTTTTCGATAGGCACCGCCGGCCTGCATGAGCTCGTCATGGGTACCTTCCTCGACCAGCTTGCCATCTTCCATCACGAGAATGCGATCTGCCGCACGAACCGTGGACAGTCGGTGCGCGATGATAAGCGTCGTGCGCTCCCTGGCATATTCATTGAGCGCAACCTGCACCTTGGCTTCGCTTTCTGCGTCTAGCGCCGAGGTTGCCTCGTCGAGCAGGAGGATGGGCGCATCACGAAGGATCGCCCGGGCGAGCGCGACGCGTTGGCGCTGTCCGCCCGACAGGTTACGCCCCATCTCACCGACGGGTGAGTCGTAGCCTCCTGGCAGTGTCAGGATGAAGTCATGCGCGTTTGCAGCCTTTGCGGCGGCCTCGATTTCGTCCCGCGTCGCGCCGATCCTGCCGAGAGCAATGTTGGCCGCTATTGTATCATCGAACAGCAAAGCTTCCTGCGCGACCAGCGCCGACGCCTTGCGCAAGCTACCGCCGGTGAAGGTTCGAATGTCGTTTCCA
>Ga0310345_10000168_pt1 | contig 128811 bp, 122 predicted proteins | sample HC15DNA20500_MG_FD_204667 | JGI IMG/M metagenome (GOLD analysis project Ga0310345, IMG submission 204667) | Marine microbial communities from station ALOHA, North Pacific Subtropical Gyre - HC15-DNA-20-500_MG | ecosystem: Environmental > Aquatic > Marine > Oceanic | place: Pacific Ocean... | reverse complement strand
GCTCGCGCTCGCGCTGGGCGCGAGCTGGCCGCCCGCTGCCGCGGGATCGAACGGGGCGGGGTGGTGCGTGCGGCGACTTCGCTGCGCTCGTCGCCTGCCGTCGTCTCGGGTCAGTCGTGGGGCCGCCCCCGGCGCCATCGTTTGCCACCTCTCGAGTCAGGAGAGGGCGTCGTGGGCGGCCTGGAGCAGCTCGCGGCGGTGGAAGGGCTTGCGCACCACGCGGTAGCCGCGGTGGGCCGAGAGGCGGCGCAGCGAGCCGTCGGAGCGGTGGCCGCTGACGACCACCACCGGGACGCCGAGCACGTGGGCGCGCTCCGCCATCTGCAGGCCGTCGCCGTCCGGCAGCTCGAGGTCCGTCACCACCAGGTCGAAGCCGGCCGGGAGCGCGCCGAGCGCCTCTCGCAGGGTGCCCACCGCGCTGACCGACCAGCCGTGCGCCTCCATCACCCGGCCGATCACCACCCGCACCGCGCGGTCGTCCTCGAGCAGGAGCACCCGCTCGCCGCTCCGGCGGGGCGGCGTGTCCTCGCCCTGCGCGGGCGCCTTCGGGTTCTCGACCGAGGTCGGCAGGTACACGCGGAAGGTCGTGCCCGCGCCGAGGGTGCTCTCGACGTCGACGCGGCCCGCGTTGCGGTCGACGATGTCCCGCACGAGGGCGAGGCCGAGCCCGGTGCCGGAGGCCTTCGTGGTGAACATCGGCTCGAACACCCGGGCCCGGGTCTCCTCGCTCATGCCCTCGCCGTCGTCGTGAATGGCCAGCTGCACCCAGGGCCCGGCGCGGCGTGTGCCCGGCGCCTCGGACACCACCGCCGAGGTCCAGCGCACGGTGCCGCGGTCCGCGATCGCCTCCCGCGCGTTCAGGGTGAGGTTGAGCACCAGCTGGTCGAGCGAGCCGCGGTCGATCGCCACCGCCGGCAGCGGCTCGTCGTGCACGACCTCGAGCTGGATCTCGGGCGGCATCACCCGCCGGATCAGCCGGGTGACCGAGTCGAGCGCGTCGCGCGCGTCGGCGACCCGGCGGCCGCTGGTCCGGCGCCCGAAGCCGAGGAGCAGCCGGGTCAGGTCGGAGGCGTGCTGGCTGGCGTCGAGGATCTCCTCCACGTCGCGCAGCCGGTCGGGCTCCTGGATCTGGCTGTGGAGGAGGTCGGCGTAGTTCTCGACCACGGTGAGCAGGTTGTTGAGATCGTGGGCGGCGCCGCTCGCGAGCAGGGCGATCGCCTCCATGCGCTTGGCCTCCGACAGCGCGACGCTCCGGAGCCGGTCGCGCTCCACCCGCATGCGCTCGAGGGTGAGCGCCCGGCCGAGGATCTGCGCGACGACGTAGAGCAGCTCGATGTCGCGCCCGGTCCAGGGATCCTCCTCGGACACGTCGTCGAGCCCGATGAAGCCGCCGAGGGTGTGCTGGATCTGCACCGGGAAGGCGGCGAGCGACTGGATGTCCTGGGCCGCGAGCAGCTCGCGCTCGGCCTCCGCCTCCGGGGGGAGCTCGGCGAGGGAGGCGACGTGCACGGCGCGGCCGTGCTCCATCTCGCGCATCCACCAGGGGAACAGATCGCGCGGGAGCCGCTGGAGGTGCTCCTTCTGCGGGGTGACGCCGGCCCGACACCACTCGTGGGTGTTGTCGAGCAGGGTCGCGTCGTCGACCCGGAGCAAGAAGAGGTACACCCGGTCGGCCCCGGTGGCGTCGCCCATCTCGCGCAGCGTGTCGTCGATCGCGCGATCGAGATCGGCCGCGCCGACGAAGCGCGTCGAGATCGTGTGCACGATGCGCTGCAGCGCGTCGGCGCGATCACCCTCGACCATGAGCCCCCCAGGCTCCCCCACTCCTTCATGGTGTGGTGGAGGGGGTACGGTTACAAGTCAGGCGGCGGGGGGAAGGCTGGGTTTCGTGGTGCTTTGCGGCGCGCCAGGACGCTTGCCGGCCGCGGAGGCCGGTTCGTCGGAGGTCAGCACCCGAACATGCTCCCCGATGTCGGACGTCAGGTCCGCCTCGAGCTCCTCGGGCACGTCGAAGAGGCCGCGCCCCTCGAGCGCGAGCCCGTGCGCCTCGGGGTAATCGATCTGTCCGACGTCGAGCCCCTCGATGCGGGCGAGCGCGTTCGCGTAGATGACGAGGTTGGGGAGGCTTCGTGGGCTGGCCAGGTCGTAGCGATCGGACTGCTCGATCGTCTTCGTCACCGGCTCGGGCAGCTCCCACTCCTTCGCGAGCGCCTTGCCCGCCTCGCGGTGGAACTGCTCGACGATGCCGAGCCACACGCCGTCGTTCATCCAGCTCGCCCCGAGCGCGTCGAGCAGGTTGCGCTCCGCGTCGAGCAGGTAGGCGGCGACGATCGGCTTGCCGACGTCGTGGAGCAGGCCGCCGAGGTAGGCCACGTCGGGCTCGGGGCCGTCGTCGACGTGCTGGGCGAGCCCGCGCGCGAGCGTGCCCACCGCGAGGCAGTGCTCCCAGAGGCGCCGGAAGGTCTGCCGGATGCGCGGATCGCGCGAGACGAAGACCTGACGCACGCTCAGCTCGAGGAGGAGCGAGCGCGTCCGCTTGATGCCGATCCGGCTGACCGCCTGGCGGATGGAGGCGATGCGACCGCGGCCGCCGAACGCCGGGCTGTTCACCACCCGCATGACCTTGCTGGACACGAGCGGGTCGCGCTCGATCAGCGCGGCGACCTTGCCGAGGTCGGCGTCCGGATCGGACAGCTCCTCCAGGCAGACGGTGACCACGGTGGGGATGCCCGGGAGCTGGGCGCGCCCGTAGGCGAGGCGGCGGCGCAGGATCTTGGTCAGCTCGCGCCCGACGGTCACGCTCTGGCGGCGCTCCATCTCGCGCTTGCCCTTGTAGGTCACCGGCTCGGGCTTGCCTTCGGCCGCCTCCTCGAGCGCGGCGGCGAACGCGCGCACGTCCTCGAAGCGATCCTCCGGCCGCTTCGCCAGCGCCCGCCGGACCACCGCGTCGAGCGCGGCCGGCAGCTCCGGGGCGTGCTTCTGGAGCGGCGCCGGGTCCTCGGTGGAGTGCATCACGACCAGGCGCCCGAAGCTGTCGCTCTCGAAGGGCGGCAGGCCGGTGAGCATCTCGTAGGTGACCACGCCGAGGGCGTACTGGTCCGAGCGCGCGTCGATCTCCGCGTCCCCGAGGCACTGCTCCGGGGACATGTAGGTCGGCGTGCCGAGCACCATGCCGGGGCGGGTCCCGCGCCCGAAGATGCCGGGGCCGGCGAGCTTGGCGATGCCGAAGTCCAGGACCTTCACCCGGTCCGGGTAGTCGGCGTGCGCACAGAGGAAGATGTTCTCCGGCTTGAGATCCCGGTGCACCACGCCCCGCTCGTGCGCGGCGGAGAGCGCCAGCGCGATCTGCTTCACCATCGTGAGGGTGGGGGCGAGCGCGATCCGCTCGTCCCGGTCGAGGCGGGCGCCGAGGGTCTCGCCCTCGAGCAGCTCCATCACCAGGTAGACCAGCCCGGCCTCGTCGCCGAAGTCGGTGATGTCGACGATGTTCGGGTGGCGGATGGCGTTGACCGCGCGGGCCTCGCGCACGAAGCGGCCGACCGGCTCGGGGTCGACCGAGAGCTCGGGGCGGAGCACCTTGATGGCGACCCGCCGCCCGATGCGCACGTGCTCGGCGTACCAGACGGTGCCCATGCCGCCCGCGCCCAGCTCGGTGACGATGCGGTAGGAGCCGAGCATGCGGCCCGCCAGCGTCGGCTCACGCTCCGGCGGCAGGGTGTTCCCCATCTCGAGGCTCTCGCTCACCGGACCTTCGAACGGTCGGTTCGACTGCGCCTTTAGTCAGGATCCGCCGGACGCGAGCGGGAAGACGATCTCGAAGGTCGTGCCGCGCCCCAGCTCGCTCCGGACGTCGACCGCGCCGCCCCACTGCTGGGCGATGCCGTGCACGGTCGCGAGGCCGAGCCCGGTGCCTCGGTCGTTCCCCTTGGTGGTGAAGAAGGGCTCGAAGATCCGGGCCGCGGTCGCCGGGTCCATGCCCACGCCGTTGTCGGAGACCTCGAGGCGGCCCGCGCCGTCTTCGACCCGCACGGTCAGCGAGAGCGCGCCGCCCTCCGGCATCGCGTCCCGCGCGTTCACGGCCAGGTTCATCACGACCTGCTCGAGCTGCGAGCCGTCCACCCGCGCCACGCACGGGCCGGGCGCGTCGATCCGGAGCGCGATCTCCGGGCCCACCAGCCGGGACAGGAGCGGCCGAAGCCCGCGCACCACCGCCGCCACGTCGAGCTCCCGGGGCTGACCCGGCTGCTCGCGGGCGAAGGTCAGCAGCTGGCGCACCAGCCCGTTCGCGCGGTCGGTGACGTCGCCCATGTCGGTGACCAGGGCCTTGGCGCTCGGGGTGAGCGGCTCCGACTCGAGCAGCACGCGCACGCTCATCAGCACGGTGAGCAGGTTGCCGAAGTCGTGGGCCACCCCGCCGGCGAGCGCGCCGAGGGCCTCCATGCGCTGAGACGCCGCCAGCCGCCGGGCCAGCTCCCGCCGCTCGCGCTGCGCCCGCCGCCGCGCGGTCACGTCCCGGGCCACCAGCTGCAGACAAGGCCCGCCGCCGGTGGTCGCCACCCGCACGTTGACCTCGAGGTCCCGGCGCTCCCCGTCCGGCCGCACGATCTGGAAGGTCGAGAGCCGGCTGTCGGTGCTGGCGTCGGAGATGGGATCGTCGTCCCCGGAGAGGTCGAAGCCGAGCGCGTCGAGGGGGAGCCCGACGATCTCGTCGCGCCCTCGGCCGAGGAGCCGCTCGGCCGCCGGGTTGCACATCGCGACGGTGCCGGCCGGCCCGACGGTCACGATCGCGTCCGGCGAGCCCTGCACCATGTCCGCGAGCTCGCGCTCGCCCTGCGTGGCGGCGGCGACGGCGGCCCGGTGCCGGAGCGCGGTCGCGACGAGGTGGAGCACGGCCTCGACGAGCTCGGCGTCGTGAGACTTGGCCGCCCCGTCGAGCTCGACGACGAGCGCCGCCGCGCCCTGGTCCATCGCCACCACGCTGACGATGCGGTCGCCCCGCGGACCGGCCTCCACCCGCGCCTGCTCCCGGCTCTCGGCCCGCTCGAGGGAGACGCGGTCGGAGCGGGCGTCGCCGGGCGCCCCTCGCTCCGCCCGCACGCTCCAGGCGTGACCCCCGCGCTGGAGCCAGGCCACGCGGAGGGGCGCGAGGAGCACGTCGACCTGCGCCACGGCGCGCTCGCGGAGCTCGGCCGCCTCGAGGCCCTCGGCGATGGCGCGGCCGAGGCTGGCCAGCGCCTCGCCTCGGGCGGCGCGCTGGGCGAGGCGCGCGTGCGCTCGCTGCAGCTCGAAGGCGCGCACGGCGTGCCCGGCCCGCGCGTGCCGCGACCGACGGAGCTGGAGCGCGGCGAGCCCGAGCCCGGCGAGCCCGGCGACCGCCGCGGCTCCGGCCGCGACCCGCCAGCCCTCGGTCGCCCAGACGACCGCGGTCCCGAGCGCGACCGCGACGAGGGGGAGCAGCGCGGCGCTCGAACGCCCCAGCCACTCCGACCCGTCTCGCCCCATCCCCACGCCCCCCTGCATTTCACCCCTCGTGCCAAGGCGGCGAACGGCGTCGAGCGCGCAATCCGAAGGGGGTGTTGCGGGGGGCCGCCCACGCGATCGGGGGCCGCGCCTACGCCCTCACCGAGCGGGAATCACTGCGCGGAGCCGCGCCGAATGGGGACGACCGCGCCCCCTCGCATCGCCCCCTTCACCGCCTCGACCATCGCGTCGGGCACGAACGGCTTGTGAATGACGCGGTGACGGGTGGGATCCACCCCGAGCTCGCGCAGGGTCGCGCTCGAGTGCCCGCTCGTGTAGACGACCGAGAGCTCGGGCCGCTCGGCGAGCGCCGCCTCGACCAGCGCCGGGCCGTCGGAGTCGGGGAGCGAGACGTCGGTGAGCAGCACCCCGATTTGACGGTCCTCCCGGAGGAGCCGGAGGGCCTCCGCGGCCGTGCCCGCCTGGACCACCCGCAGCCTCGCGTGCCTCAGCGCGCGGCAGAAGGTGCGGCGCACGAGCGGCTCGTCGTCCACCACCAGGACGCCGAGGGAGCGGAGCTGGGTGCCGCTGGCTTCTCGGCGCGCGGGCTCCACCGTCGTCTCCGTCGCCGCCTCGTCGAGCGGGAGGAGCACCCGGAAGGTGGTCCCCTTGCCGGGGCGCGTGTCGACCTCGATGTTGCCGCCCGCGCGGCGCACGATGCCGTGCACGGTGGAGAGGCCGAGGCCGGTGCCCTTGTCGCGGCCCTTGGTGGTGAAGAAGGGCTCGAAGATGCGCGCGGCGGTCTCGCGGTCCATGCCCACCCCGGTGTCGGTCACCTCGATCACCAGCGCCGACCCCTCGACCATGCTCCCGGTCACCGAGACCGAGGGCGCCTCGAGGGTCTCCCGCCGGGTCACCACCGTGAGGCGGCCGCCGCCCGGCATCGCGTCGCGCGCGTTCACCGCCAGGTTCATGACCACCTGCTCGAGCTGCGAGGGATCGATGCGCACCACCGTGCCCGGCTCGCCGGTGACCGAGAGCTCGACCGCGTCGCCGGCCAGCCGCCGGAGCAGCGGCTCGAGGCCGGTCACCACCTCGGCCACGTCCAGCCGCTCCGGCCGACCGCCCCGCTTGCGCGCGAAGGTGAGCAGCTGCCGGGTGAGCGCCGCCGCCCGCTCCGAGAGATCGCCCATGTCTTCGACCAGCTCCCGCGCCGACTCGGTCAGGGGCTCCGACTCGAGCAGCTCGCGCAGGTTCATCAGGATGGTCAGCAGGTTGTTGAAGTCGTGCGCGACGCCGCCGGCGAGCTTGCCGAGCGCCTCCATGCGCTGCGACGCGTTGAGCTTGGCGACCAGCTCCCGTCGCTCCCGCTGCGCCTTGCGGCGAGCGGTGATGTCGCGCACGACGAGCTGGAGGCAGCGCCCGCGGCCCGGCACCTCGGTGGTCCGGAGGTTCACCTCGGTCTCGCGGGTCTTGCCGTCGGGGCGGCGGATCCGGAAGGTGGTGAGCGCGGTCCCGTCGAGGCGCTCCTCCTCGTCGTCGATGCCGGGCTCGTCGCCGCGCTCGAGGTCCAGGCCCAGCTCTTCGAGCGTGCGGCCCACGATCTCGCCGTGCTCGCGGCCGAACAGGATCGTGGCCGCCGGGTTGGCCCGGGCGATGGTGCCCTCGGGGCCCACGGTCAGGATCGCGTCCGGCGAGCCCTGGACCATCTCGCCCAGCTCGCGCTGACCGGCGAGCACCGCCTCCGACGCCGCCCGGTGCCGGAGCGCGGTGGCCACGAGGTGGGCGATCGCCTCGAGCAGCTCTCCGTCGTGCTCGGTCGGCGCGTCCCCCGGCTCGAAGTGGGCGAGCAGCCCGGCCATGCAGCCGTCGAGGGGGACCGCGGCCGCCAGGGTGGCGCCCTCGCCGAGGTGCGCGTCGTGCGCCTTCGGCTCGCCCTCGACGAGCTCACCGAGGCGCTGGGCGGCGTCGAGCAGGGTGCTGCTCACCTCGCTCGGGGCGTCCGCCCGCGCCGAGGCCGCCACCCGCCAGACGAGCCCGCTCTCCTTCTCCAGCCACCAGACGTCGCGGGTCTGCAGCAGCTGCTGGATGCGCTCCACGGCCCGCACCCGGAGGCCCTGTGCGTCGAGCCCCTCGGCGACGTCGCGCCCGAGCGAGGCCAACGCCTCCCCGCGCATCGCCCGGAGCGCGAGCGCCTCGTGCGCCTGCGACAGCGCCTTCGACTTCAGCTCCTCGCGCGTGAGCGCGCGCTCGACGCCCCGCGCCCCGAAGGCGGTGTAGAGCGTGAGCAGCACGAGGGTGACGACGAAGCCCACCCCGTACGACGCCACCGTGTTCGGCAGGCCGGGGCCGTCGAGCAGCCCCTGGGCCGACGCCGCGAAGTAGCCCCCTCCGACGATCACGCCGAGCGCGCCGAAGAGGAGCGCGCCCCGGGTGCCCATCAGGAGCGCGGCGGCCAGGATCATCAGCGGGAAGATGAAGACGAGCGTGGTGTGGAAGGCGTCGCCGCCCAGGCTCACCTCGTAGACGCCGGCGGCGAGCAGCCCGAGGGGGAGCAGCCACGCGGCCACCCGCTCGCGCTCGAGCCGCACCAGGATCAGCCCGCTCAGCGTGACCGAGAGGAACAGCCAGAGCGACGGCAAGCGGAGCTGCGCCGGGCGCACGAACGCGAGCACCAGCACGTACGCCGCCGTCGCGCCGAACATCACCAGGAACGCGGTCCACGCCGCGCGCGCTCGCCGTTGACGCTCCGGGTCGTCTCGCCTCGGAGGCTTCATCCAACGCGGCCAGCCGCGCCCGTCTCGATCCTGTCGTTCGCCCATCCCACCCTCACCGTGTTCACCCACTCGTCCCGCTCGCACCGGTCGTGCCACCGGAGCGCACGCTGGGTTCGGGGCGCTCGCTCCGCCACGTGTGGGGCCCGCCCCACAGCCCGCCGCGGCGCTATCCACCGAGTGGCCTGAATGGTCGGGGGGCGTCGCCAGCCAGGAGTTGACCGGCTACTCGGCGACGTCCGCGAGAGGGGGTTCCCGATCCGGGGCTTCCGAGTCGATCGGGAGCCGCACTCGGAAGATCGTGCCCGCGCCCGGGCGGCTCTCCACCTCGATGTCCCCGCGCGCGCGGCGCACGATGCCGTGCACGGTCGCGAGGCCGAGGCCGGTGCCGCCCTCGTCGCCCTTGGTGGTGAAGAAGGGCTCGAAGATCTGGGCGGCGATCTCCTCCGACATGCCGACGCCGCTGTCGCGAACGGCGATCACGATCTCTTCGCCCTCGCGGTCGACCGCGATCTCGAGGCGACCGTCGCCCCGCATCGCGTCGCGCGCGTTGACGGCGAGGTTCATGACCACCTGCTCGAGCTGCGAGGGATCGATGTGCGCGTGAGTCTCCGCCGCGGCGTCCACCGTGAGCGCGACCGACGGACCGACCAGGCGGCGCAGCAGGGGCTCGAGCCCGGCGACCGCCTGCCCCACGTCGACGCGACGGGGCGCGCCCGCGCGCTTGCGGGCGAAGGTGAGGAGCTGACCGGTCAGCGCGGACGCCCGCTCGGAGAGATCGCCCATCTCGTCGATGAGCTCGCGGGCCGAGTCGGGGAGGGGCTCCGACTCGAGCAGCTCGCGGAGGCCGATCAGGATCGTCAGGAGATTGTTGAAGTCGTGCGCGACGCCGCCCGCGAGCTTGCCGAGCGCCTCCATGCGCTGTGAGGCGGCCAACTGCCGCTGCCCCGCCTGCACCTCCTCGGCGGCCGCCCGGTGTCGGAGCGCGGTGGCGACGAGGTGCGCGATCGCCTCCAGGAACTCGGCGTCGTGCTCGCCCGGCGGCGCGCCCGGCGGGAAGAAGGCGACGATGCCGGCCGCGCCGCCGCCGAGCGACACGGCCGCCGCCATCGTCACCCCGCCGCGCGTCGGCGCGTCGCCTCTCACCACCTGCCCGAGCGTCTCGGAGGCATCGAGCAGGGGGCTCGCCGCCTCTTCGGGCGCGCCCGGAGCGGCGGAGGCCAGCACGCGCCAGGTCGGACCCTCGCGCTTCTCGAGCCACCACACGTCGCGCGCGCGAAGCTCCGCCGCCGCGCGAGAGATGGCGCTCCCGCGGAGCGTCTCGGCGTCCATGTCCTCCGCGATGTCGCGGCCGAGCGCCGCGAGCGCCTCGCCTCGGGCGGCGCGAATCGTCAGCGCGTCTCGCGCCTCGGCCAGCGCCTCCGCGCGCTCCTCGGCCCGCACGAGCGCCCGCTCGGTCCCGCGCGCGCCGAACGCCGCGTAGAGCGTGAGGAGCACCAGCATGATCCCGTAGCCGACGGCGTAGGACCGCACCGAGTTGGGCCAGCCGGGGCCCGGCAGCGGGCCGTCGGCCGAGAGCGCGAAGAAGCCGACGCCGAGCGCGACGCCGACGGCCCCGAAGATCAGCGCGCCGCGAGTCCCGAGCAGGAGCGCGCCGGCCAGCACCATGAGCGGCAGCGCCCAGGCGAGCGGGCTCTGGAACGGCGGGCCGCCCAGGCTGAAGATGTAGCCGGCCATCGCGAGCAGGCTCAGGGGGAGCAGCCAGGACGCAGCCCGCTCGCGCCCCGCGAGGACGAGGCCGAAGCCGGCGGCGGTGGGGACGAAGAACACCCAGAACTGCGCGGTCCGCAGCATCTCGGGTTGCACGAACGCGACCGCGAGGGCGTCCAGCGAGAGGGACACGAGCATGACCGCGTAGACCACCCACGCCGTCTTCGCGCGCCGCGTCCGAGCCGGGTCCTCGTATGACGGCGGCCCGAGCCAGCGCGCCCCTCTCCAGTCGTGCGTTCGTGTTCGCGGACCCATCCCACCCCCACCGCAGAGTACGCACCGCGCGTGCCACGGCTGAGACTGGTGTGAGAGCGAGCCTCAGGACGAGACTCGTAGGGTCCACCCGACGCGTTGCGTCGGCTGCCGCGGGCTGACATGGCAAAGCGAGCGAGGCATGGCCGACCAAGGGCGAAAGCGCGCCGTCGAGGAGGCGACCGATCGGATCCGGGAGGACATCCTCACCGGGAGACATCCGGCCGGGAGCCGGCTCCCCGGCGAGCGCGAGCTGTCGACCCAGCTCGGCGTCAGCCGGCTCACCCTGCGCTCGGCGATCGCGCGCCTCGAGGGCGAGGGGCTCGTGCGCGCGGTGCACGGCTCGGGCAACCTGGTGCTCTCCTACCGCGAGCACGGCGGCATCGAGCTGCTCGGCTACCTGGCGGAGCTCGCGCTCCAGGGGCGGGCGCTCGACCTCTCGATGCTCGGCGAGCTGCTCGAGCTCCGGCGCGCGATCGCGGTCGAGGCGCTCGGGCTCGCCGCCGAGCGGGGCACCGACGAGGAGCTGGCGGCGCTGCGCGCGCACGTGGCTCGGCAACGCGAGGTGCTCGATCGGCCGCGCGAGCTGATGGAGATGGACCTGACGTTCGCCCGCCTCGTGGTGCGCGCGACCCACAACATCGCCTTCGAGCTGGTGACCAACACGGTGTCCCGGGCGCTCGGTCGGAGCGCGCTCGAGCTCGCGTTCCAGGCGAACGCCGAGCAGACCCTGCAGGTCTACGAGCGGCTCATCGACCTGATGGAGCGTCGGGAGGCCGATCGGGTGCGTCAGGTGACGGTGCGGCTCTTGACCCGCCTCGACCGTCAGCTGCTCGCCGCGTTCGGGGGCTGATCAGCGCCGCGGGTCGGCGAAGAGGTTCTCGTGGACCTCGCGGAGGAGATCCTGGCTCTCCTCCTTCTCGAAGCCGAAGGCCTGGGCGAGGGAGTCGATGGCCGCCGCCTCCGCGTGGGCCACGAAGTCGTCGACGAAGGCCACGCTCGCGGCCAGCTGGAACGCGAAGGAGCGCGCCTCGGGCGCCTTGATCGCGGCCGCCGCCTTCTCCAGGCGCTGCTTCCAGCCCTCGGCGGCCAGCCGCTCGCCGAGCTCCTCGAGGACCGCCTCGAGCTCGAAGCCCGGGAGCTCGTTCATGTCGCGGATGGCCTGGAGCGACGCGCGCAGCTCGCGGATCTCGTCCTCGGAGACCTCGCCGTCCACCGCGGCCATCAGGAACATGACCTCGACGATCGCCATCATCTCGGCGCGCGCCTCGGCGGCGGGATCGTCGACCGGCGTCCCGTTGGCCTCCAGCTCGTCCATGTACGAGCCGATGGCGTCCGAGACGCTCATGCCGGTGGCGATCTTCTCGAGCCTCTCTTCGAGCTTCATGCGCGCATGGTAGCCCCGAACTCGCTCACCGTAAGGTGAAGGTTCGCCGGAGCGTGCCGCGGTGGCTTCCGTCGGCTTCGTAGGTGTCGATCTCGAACTGGCGCCGGCCCAGCGTCTCGAAGCTCGAGCGCACCGCGTTCCGGGTGCTCCAGCTCGATCCGCTCACCCCGTCGCGGAGCAGGAAGCCGTCCGCCCGGACCTCGATCGCGGCCACCTCGGCCGGGGCGCGCTCGAGGCCGATCTCGTAGACCCCCTCGCCCTGCTGCCGGATGAACACGGCGACCCCGTCGGAGACGTCGATGAGCCCGAGCCCGAGGCCGACCTCGCGGCCCTCGGCGTCGAAGCCGGTCACCTCCACCAGCCGCTCGTCGGTGTGGAAGTTGAAGTCGTAGTGGAGGTGGAAGTCGTCGCCGTCGGCGCGGCTCGCCCGGCCGATCACGTAGTCGTCGATGGCGTAGACCACCCGGGCGACGTCCTCGGGCGCCTCGGCGCGGAAGTCGTAGGTGGCGTCCGCCCGGCGCTCCCAGTGCACCGCGATCGCCTGCTGCTCCACCGGCTCGGTCGCGCCGCAGCTGGCCCCCACCCGGAAGCCCTCGGCCGGCGCCCGCGCGAGCCGGGCTTCGGTCTGCGGCCCGTAGTCGCCGTCCTCGGCGATCCGGTCCTCGGGGTGGTTGCGGTTCCACAGGCGCTGGAAGGCGAGCACCGAGAGCCGGCGCAGGTCGGTCCCGCCGTTCACGAAGTCGAAGTGCACCGGGTCGCGCGAGCCCAGCCAGCGGAAGCCCTCGGCCGAGAGCGCGCTGCGCCACGAGCCGTTGTCGTCGATGTCGATCGCGAGCCCGGACTCGTGGTTGCTGCGCCCGGGGCGCGCCGCCAGGCCGATGCCGCAGCGCCCGCGGCGGTACCACTGGTAGAGGAGGTACTGGGCCGGCAGGGTGCGGAGGCCCGAGTTCAGGTAGATGGTGCGGCCCCGCCGGTCGACCGCCCGCTCGAGCGCGTCGGCGGCCGGGGTCTGGAGGACCGGGAAGGTCGCCGAGGAGAGCGAGATCCCCGGGATGTCGTCGATCCGGCGCATGCGGCCGGGCTCGAGGCACTGGACCTCCTCGATCAGCTGCTCCGAGAGCGGGGCCACGCTCGTCGTGCTGCAGCGCGAGCCGGCGGCGCCCCCGACGGTGAGCCCCTCGGCGATCGTCTCGAAGTCGTCCCCGTGGCCGCCCTCCTCTCCGGCCCCCGAGGGCGCGGCGCAGGCGGTGAGCAGGGAGAGGGCGAGCAGGGTGCGCAGTCGGGTCACGTCCGCCCTTTGCGCAATCATCGTGCCGCCTGGAGTTGGCACCGCGCCCCCTCGAGATGCGGACTCGGCTCCGCGTCCGACGGGCGAATCTGCACGTGTCGCGCGCGCGGGTCCCGAAAACGAGGGGCCAGGCGCTCGGCCGCGGCTCGCCCCGAGTGTTCAGGATCTGATCGATCGGCACGCCCGGAGCTGCTACCAGGATCTCGTGGTCCCGCTGCTCGTCGCGTTGCTGGTCGCCTGCGTGCTGGGCGTCGCGGTCATCCTGGCGCGCGGGCGAAGGCGCGCCGTTCGGAGCGAGGGGCGGGCGGCGCAGGTCCAGGCCGCGAAGGTCGAGGCCGCTCAGGTCCAGGCCGCGCAGATCGACGCGGCGCCGGTCGAGGAGGCGTCGAGGTGGCTCGACGACCTCGACGCGCGGGCGACCGAGGAGCTGCGCGCGCTGCTGTTGGCGCTCCGGCGCAACGACCCGATGAACCAGGGAGCCTCGGGCGCCGCCGCGTGTCTGCGGGCCTGCGCCGCGCTCACCGGGCGCGCCGATCCCCCGATGGCGTTCGGCATCGCGCTCTCGCCTGGGCTGATCGGCGCGCACGGCCCGAGCCTCGCCGACCGCGTGCGCGCGAGGGTGGCGGAGTGGCGTACGCTGCTGACGCCGCCCGAGCGAGCGCGCCTCTGGGATCAGCTCGGCCCGGCGGCGGCGCGCGGGCTGGGGATCGAGGAGCCGCGGCGGAGCGTGGTGCGCCGGGTGGAGCTCGCGTATCCGGCGACGCTCGACCGGGTCGACGAGGACGGGGCCGACGCGCCGATCGTGGACGCCGCCGCCCTCGGCCACTGGGACGGAGTCCGCTGCCTGGATCCGGTCGACCCGTTCGACCCCGTGTTCCAGGGCCTGCCCGTGCACGAGATCGACGTCACGCTGGCGGTGCTCGACGGTCGGCTCCGGGCGGTGGTGCGCCTCGGCCTCCATCGGGAGCCCAGCGAGGCGGAGCTCCGCCGGATGCGCGCCGGCCTCGGGGTGGAGCTCTGGGAGCTCGGGCGGCTGCAGAGCTGGGACACGCCGCCGTCGACGCCTCCCGGATGGGGCGACGACCACTTCGCGAACATCACCGTGCACGCGGAGCCGGTCACGCTGACGCGCTCGGGCCCCGTCGAGGGCTGACGTCACTCGGGGACGAGCGCGAGCGGCACCTCGGGATCGAAGCGGTAGCCGCCCTCGACCAGCTGCAGGGTCTCGGAGAGCCCGAGCTGGCGCAGCCGGTTGATGGTCACGTAGAGCCGGTTCTGGGCGCTCGCGGCGCTCATCTTCTCGTCGGGCCAGCCGGCCCCGATCAGGGCGTCGGGGGAGATGGGCACGCCGGGCTGCTGCACGCGCTGTCGGGCGAGCCGGATCAGGATCCGGCGGAGCGCCTGACGGCGGCGGCAGTCGACCCGCTCGGCCCCCGGGGGCTCGAACCAGGCGCCGCCGGGGTCGACCCGGAGCGCGTCCTCGCTCGCGCCCGCCTGCTCGAGCGCGTCGAGCGCGTGCCGCACGATCCGGAGCGCGATGCGCACGTCGGCCGAGCTCTCCTCGGGCTGGGTGAGGGTGCCCCGGGGCGCGAGCGCCGCCTCGAGCTGTCGGTCGGCTTCGGGCCGGGCGTCCGCGTCGCCCCGCGCCGCCCGGGTGACCGGGACCAGCACGCCGAGCACCGCCACGCTCGCCTCCATCTTCAGGTCCGGGTGCTGCGCGAGCACCGCGCGGGCCCGCTCGAGGTGCTCGAGCGCGTCGTCGGGCCGGCCGGCCAGGGCCTCCACCGCGCCCGCGTAGGCGCGGAAGAGCGCCCCGTGACGGTGCTCGCGCACCAGGCGGCTCGTGCGGCAGGCCTCCTCGAGGTGCTCGCGTGCCGCCTCGAGATCGCCGAGCTCCAGCTCCGCCACCCCGCGATAGCCCAGGCCGGTGCCGAGCAGCCGCTGGGCCCCGAGCCCCGCCGAGAGCTCCGCGCTCTCCGCGTAGCAGTCGCGCGCCTCCTCGAGCTCGCCCTCCACGTGGGCGGTGCCGCCGAGGCACTGCAGCATCAGGGCCTCGGCCACCCGGATGCCGAACTCGCGGTGCACGGTCAGCGCCTCCTGCGCGTGCTCGCGGGCCTCGCGGATGTGGCCGTGCTCCAGGTGCAGGATCGCCAGCCGCGTGTGGGCCAGGCCCTCGTACCAGCGGTTGCCGGTCTCGCGGTGGATCGACAGCGCCTCGCGGTAGAGCTTGGCCGCCTTGGCGTCCTCGCCCCGCTCCTTGGGCGGCGCGCCCAGGGCTCCGAGCGCCATCCCCTCGAGCTGCCGATCGTCGGCCTCGCGGGCCCGCTCCAGCGCCTGCCCGCAGAGCGCCTCGACCTTCGGCAGATCGCGCTCCCTCAGATAGGTCCACGAGAGATCGAGCAGCGCCCGACCGTGCTCTCCGGGGGCGCCCTCGGTCAGCTCCACCGCGCGCTCGAGGTCCTTGCGGCTCCGGTCGATCTCGCCGCGGCCCGCGGTCAGGAGCCCTCGGGCCCGGAGCGCGCGCGCGTGCTTCAGCGGGTCGACGCCCTGGCCCTCGCAGGCGCCGAGCACCGCGTCGAGCAGCTCCGCGTTGCCGCCGGTGGGGCCGCGGGTGGTGAAGACCGCGTCGGCCGCGAGCATCGCGTCGAGCGCGTCGTCCAGCTCGGCCGCGTCCGCGTCCCGCCGGGCCACCGCGCGCTCGGCGACGACCAGGAAGTTGTCGAGGTCGGCCGCGAGGTCGAAGAGCGCGTCGGCGCCCTGCGGGCCCAGGCTCGCGTCCACCAGCGCGCGGCCGAACGCCGCGTAGAAGCGCCCGTGCCGGCGCTCGGTCTCGAAGGCGCCGTCGGGATCCTCGCGCAGCCGGCGGGTCCCGTAGTCGCGGATCGTCGCGTAGGCGGTCAGCCGCCCCGGCTGGTCCTCGATCCGCCGGAGCAGGCTCTTGTCCCGCAGCGCCTGGAGCACGTCGAGCACCGGAGGCGCGTCCTCGTCGAGCGCCACCGTCGCCTCTGCGCCGTCGAGCGAGAAGCCGCCGCGGAAGACCGAGCACTGCGCGAGCGCGGTCTGCTCGGCCGGCTCGAGCAGCTCCCAGCTCCAGTCCAGCGCGCCCTCCATCGTGGCCCGGCGGGCCGAGCGATCCCGGGCCCGCCCGCGCAGCACGTCGAAGCGCCGGTTGAGCCGGTCGCGAAGCTGCTGAGTGCTCATCAGGTTGGCGCGCGCGGCGGCCAGCTCGATCGCGAGCGGGATGCCGTCGAGCCGCGAGACGATCTCGATCAGCGCCCCCTCGTCGTCGGTCGAGACGCTGTAGCTCGGGTCGATCCGTTGACGCGCCGCCGACCAGAGCTGGAGCGCCTCGCTCGGCCGATCCTCGTCCTCGGGCACGGTCAGCTCGAGCGGGCCGAGCTCCAGCACCACCTCGCCGTCGAGCCGGAGCAGCTCCCGCGAGGTCACCAGCAGCCGCAGCTCCGGGCAGGCCAGCCGCCAGCGGCCGACCTTGGGCGCCTGATCCATGAGCTGCTCGAAGTTGTCGAGCACGAGCAGGCCGCGGCGCAGGCGGCGGAGCGTGGTGACCACCTCCTCCTCGCTCGCGTCGCGCGCCCCGATGCAGTGGGCGACCGCGGTGACGAAGCCCTCCTCGTCGTGCGCCTCGGTCAGGTCGCAGAAGCGCACCGTGTCGCCCCGCTCGGCGCGCTTGCGGCCGGCCTCGATGGAGAGACGCGTCTTGCCGATCCCGCCCGCGCCCACCACGGTGACGAGGCTCTCGCCTCGCTCGAAGAGATCGAGCAAGGTCCGGAGCGGGCGGCGCCGTCCGATGAAGGCGGTCGCCGGCGCAGGGAGCTTCACGTCGCGCACCACGGCGCGAATCTATCACCGAACCGAGTTCAGTAGCGAAGGCAGCGTCGCCTCCACCTGCTCCAGGGAGCCGAGCACGCGGTCGGCGATGCAGAACCGCGGGTCGTCCCGCTCGGGCACCGCCACGCAGGTCATCCGGGCGGCCTTGGCCGCGAGCACGCCGTTGAGGGAGTCCTCGAAGACGAGGCAGTCGGCGGCCTCGACGCCGAGGTCTTCGGCGGTGCGGAGGAAGACCGCCGGGTGCGGCTTCCCCAGCTCCTCGTGCTCGGCCGAGCGGCGTATCACGAAGCGCTCCCCGAGCCCCAGCCGCGCGAGGGTCGCGTCGATCAGCCGCTCGGGGGAGCTCGAGGCGAGGGCCAGGGTGAGCCCGGCCCGCGCGCAGGCGTCGATCGCCGCGTGGGCGCCCGGCTGGGCTGCGCCCTCCTCGGCCACCAGCCCGATCATGCGCTCCACGATCCGGCCGGCGACCGAGGCCACCGACTCTCCCTCCCACGGCTGTCGGCGGTGCCAGTGGGCGGCCACCTCGTCGATGCGCAGGCCGGTGGTCGCCTCGCACATCGCCTCGGTCAGCGGGACGCCGACGGTGGCGAAGACCTCCACCTCGGCCCGCCGCCAGAGCGGCTCCGAGTCGATGAGGAGGCCATCCATGTCGAAGATGGCGGCGCGCATCAGGGGTAGGGGATCCGCTCGGCCTCGTCGCCGGGGACGAGCGGGAAGCGCGCGGTGTCCTCGGCGCTCCACGCGTCGCGGGCGGCGGCGATGCGCTCCTTCGAGCTGGCCACGAAGTTCCACTCGATGTGGCGCGGGCCGAGCGGCTCGCCGCCGAGCAGCATCACGCGGCTCTCGGACTTCGCCTCGATGCGGGCGTGGCCGGGCTCGAACACCAGCATGCGGCCGGGCCCGTGGCGCTCGCCGTTCACCGCCACCTCCCCCGCGACCACGTAGGCGGCGCGCTCGGTCGGCCCGTCGGGGAGCGGCAGCTGCGTGCCCTCCGGGAGCCTCGCGTCGACGTAGAACATCGGCGAGAGCGTCTTCAGGGGCGAACGCTTCCCGTAGACGTCGCCCGCGATCACCCTGAGGGTCGCGCCGTCGCGCTCCAGCTCGGGGAGCGCCTCGGCGTCGTGGTGGGCGAACCAGGGCTCGTCGTCCTCGTGCGCCTCCGGGAGCGCGATCCAGGACTGGATGCCGTGCACCCGCCCGCCCCGCTCCCGCACCTCGTCGCGGGTCCGCTCGGAGTGGGTCACCCCACGCCCCGCCGTCATCCAGTTCACCTCGCCCGGCCGGATCGCCACCGCGGTGCCGAGGCTGTCGCGGTGGAAGATCTCGCCCTCGAAGAGATAGGTGAGGGTGGCGAGCCCGATGTGCGGGTGCGGCCGCACGTCGAGGCCCTGCCCGGGCGCGAAGGTCACCGGGCCCATCTCGTCCCAGAAGATGAAGGGCCCGACCATGCGGCGGCGCTTGGCGGGCAGCACGCGGCGCACGACGAAGCCGTCCCCGAGGTCCTTCTCGCGGGGCTCGATCAGCTGCGCGACGGCGTGGTCGCGATCCTCGTGACATTCGGGCTCGGGCGCGGGCATCCAGCTCATGGCGTGCACATGGGGCCCTGGCGGCGGAAACGCAACGCGAGCGGGAGGGCCAGGGCCCTGCGGCTGGACCTTGCGGCACGGGGGGCGCGACCGCCGTCCGAAATGCGAGCCGAGGCGCGGCGCCACGCGTGATATCACCGATCCCGATGACCTTTCGTGGGCGGGTGGTGGCCATCACCGGGGCGGCGTCGGGGATCGGCCGGGCGCTGGCGGTCGAGCTGGCGGGGCGGGGCGCGGATCTCGCGCTCTCGGACGTGAGCGAGGAGGGGCTGGCGGAGACGGCGGCCCAGGTCGAGCGGGCCGGGCGCCAGGCGAGCACCGCGCGGGTCGACGTGGCCGATCGCGAGGCGGTGTACGCCTGGGCGGAGTCGGTGGTGGCGGATCACGGGCGCGTCGACGGCGTGGTCAACAACGCCGGCGTGAGCCTCACCGACACCATCGAGCACCTCGACTACGACGACTTCGAGTGGATCGTCGGCATCAACTTCTGGGGTGTCGTCTACGGTACCAAGGCGTTCCTGCCCTATCTGCTCGAGCGGGGCGACGGCTGGGTGGTCAACGTCTCGAGCGTGTTCGGCATCATCTCGGTGCCGAGCCAGGGCGCCTACAACGCGACCAAGTTCGCGGTGCGCGGCTTCACCGAGTGCCTGCGGCAAGAGCTCGACGGGACCGGGGTGACCGCGAGCTGCGTGCACCCGGGCGGCATCAAGACGAACATCGCGCGCGGCGGGCGCTTCCGTCACAGCGTCGAGGGCTTCGAGAGCCTCGAGGAGGCGGCCGACCACTTCGAGAACGACCTCGCGCGCACCACCGCCGAGGAGGCGGGCCGGGTGATCGCCGACGGCATGGCCGAGCGCGCCCCGCGCATCCTCATCGGCAACGACGCGCGGCTGATCGACGTCGTGCAGCGGACGATGCCCGTCCGATACACGACGCTCGTGAAGAAGCTCGCCCGCCGCCGATGACGATCGGGCTGTCAGCCTGGCATTACGGGGCTATCGCTACGCTCCGATGAGCCCTACGACCCGACGGTGTCGGTGAACCCCTTGGAGCAGGAGCGCGACCGCGCGCTCGACGACCCGGCCCTCGAGGCGGCGCTCGCCCGCGCTCACGCGCGCTGCGTGGCGCTGGGCCTGCGCTCGCCGGAGGCGGGGGACGACCGGGAGTCGCGGCTCGCCGCGCTCCGGGCGATGCGCAGCGCCGTCGCGCTCGTGGAGCAGAGCCGCGCGCTCGAGGTGGAGCGCAGGAGATACGAGGAGACCGGCAGCGCCGAGGCGCCGATCACGCGCAGCGTCGAGATGCTCGCCGACACCCTGCCGCAGATGGTCTGGATCACGCGGCCCGACGGTTATCACAAGTACTACAATCGCTACTGGTTCGAGTACACCGGGCTGACCTACGAGGAGGCCAAGGGCACCGGCTGGAACATCCTCCTCCACCCGGACGACGTCGAGCGCTCGGTGCAGCGGTGGACGCGCTCGCTCCAGACCGGCGAGGCCTACGAGGTGGAGTACCGCTTCCGCCGCGCCTCGGACGGGGCCTATCGCTGGTTCCTCGGCCGCGCCCTGCCGCGCCTGGACGAGGACGGGACCATCATCGAGTGGTTCGGCACCTGCACCGACATCCACGACCAGAAGTCCGCGCAGGAGGCGATGCGGGTCGCGAACGTCTCGAAGGACCAGTTCCTCGCGATGCTCTCGCACGAGCTCCGCACGCCGCTCAACGCGATCCTCGGCTGGACCCAGCTGATGACGATGGACGAGCTCGGGGCCCCCGAGCGCGCCCGGGCCCTCGACGCGATCGAGCGCAACGCCAAGCTCCAGGCGCAGCTCATCGAGGACATCCTCGACGCGAGCCGGATCACGAACGACAAGCTGAGCATCGAGAAGGCGCCGCTCCACGCGCACGAGATCGTCGACGCCGCGCTCGCCACCGCGGCCCCGCTGGCGGCCAAGAAGGACATCACCCTCGACGTGGCCGACGTCGACCACGCGGTGTGGATCGAGGGGGACGCGGCGCGCTTCCACCAGATCGTGTCGAACCTCCTCGCCAACGCCATCAAGTTCACGCCCCGCGGCGGCCGGGTCAGCCTGCGCTTCGTGCGCGAGGACTCGCGGGCCACGCTCGAGGTCACCGACACCGGGCAGGGGATCGACCCCGAGTTCCTGCCCCACGTCTTCGAGCGCTTCCGGCAGGCGGACAGCCGGAGCACCCGCGGTCACGGCGGCCTGGGCCTCGGGCTGACCATCGTGAAGAGCCTGGTCGAGCTGCACGGCGGAGACGTCGAGGCGCGGAGCGACGGCGCGGGCCAGGGGGCGACGTTCCGGGTGCGGCTCCCGGTCCTCGCGGTCCGGCCCGAGGGCGCGCCGAGCACCGACTCTCAGCCGATGATGTACGAGACGATGCCGGGGGACGCGCTCGTCGGAGTGCGCTGCGTGCTGGTCGACGACGAGCCGAGCGCGCGGGAGGTCGTCGCCGCGACCCTCCGGCGCTTCGGGGCCGAGGTCCGGGCGGTGGCGCGGGCGGCCGACGCGCTCGAGGCGCTCGAGGCCGACCCGCCGCACGTGCTCGTGAGCGACATCGCGATGCCCGAGACGAGCGGCTACGACCTGATCCGCAGCGTGCGAGCGCACCGCGACCCCCGGGTCGCCGAGCTCCCGGCCCTCGCCCTGACCGCCTACGCCAGCGTGCAGGACCGGCGGGAGGCGACCGCCGCCGGCTTCGACCGCCACCTCCCGAAGCCGGTCGAGGCGAACGCCCTCGTCGGGACCGTCAAAGACCTCGCCTCCGTGTAGGTCGACGCAGGGTCTTCGGAAGAAGCCCGGCGGAGCCGGGTGCTTCAATGCGGCAAACCAGTGTGCTAGCATGGAAGCCTCTTACCTTGACCGGATCGCCCTCGGTCTGGAGGGAGTCGGATGGCCCTACGTGTCCAGCGGGGAATCTTTGCGGGCGTCTACCTCGCTGTCATGAGCGGGTGCGTAGGCTCTTACGACTGCGTCGAGATCTGCGAATCTACGCTCGAGGTGCTGGTGGCGTTGCCGTCGGAGGTCGCACCAAGTGACCCCATCGCCGTGCAGGTATGCGACGCGGACGGGTACTGCATGTCTGCTCGTATCGTGGACCGCGCGTGCGAGATGGATGACTCCGCCGCAGAGCCGTTTCAGATCTGTCGAGAGGGGGACCGGCTGGAGATCATGCGACAGCGATTCTTGAGCCGCACGGACTTGACCGATTTTGACCCCGGACCGGTGTCAGTCGTCGTCTCGGATGCGAGTGGCGCCGTCGTCGCGGACCGCGCCGGAACCCCGGACGTGATCGAGGAGACTCGTTGCGGGCTGCGTTGTCCCGAGCGGACGCTGACGCTGTAGCTCGACCCAGCCTAGCGGCCGTCTCTTCGCCCCGTCCCCTCAGGAGGCGTCGAAGCAGATCTCGACGCGGTTGACGATGAGGGCGTTGGACGGGGGGCCGGCTTCGATGCGGAGGAGGGTGCCGGAGTCGCCGGCGGGGAGCGCGAGGGTCGCGTCGGCGGTGTACCAGCGGTAGGGAGCGACGTTCGAGACGCTCGCGTAGCCGGAGCTGCCTGAGCCGGAGAAGCTCATCCACTCGAAGCTGCCGCTCGAGCCGGTCGAGTAGCTGCGGCCGTAGATCGCCAGGGTCGCGCTCCGCACCCGCGAGAGCATCGCGGTGCTCAGCTCCACGTCGATGAAGACCGTGCCCGACATCTCGAGGCCGCCCTCGCCGAGGAAGGGATCGCGGAACACCGGCGAGTACCCGATCGAGCGCGAGTAAGCCCCCGCGCGCCACCGCGAGGTGTCCGGCAACGTGTTCGCCTCGTACGCGACGTAAGCGCGCGACCCGGAGCCCGAGCCCGCCCACCGGAAACGAACCGCGTGCGTCCCGACCGCCCCCGAGATGCACCCCCCCGTGACCCCCGAGTCGACCCCGGAGTCCACGCCCGAGTCGATCCCGGAGTCCACGCCCGAGTCGATCCCGGAGTCCACTCCCGAGTCGATCCCGGAGTCCACTCCCGAGTCGATCCCGGAGTCCACGCCCGAGTCGAGGTCGATCCCCGAGTCGACGTCGATCCCGGAGTCGGCGCCGGTCCCCGAGTCGACGTCGGTCGTCCCGGAGTCGACGCTGCCGTCCCCGACCATGCTCGCGTCGACGGCGACGCCGCCGTCGCTCCCGCCATCGGACATCACCGCGCCCCCGTCGAGCCCCGAGGCGTCCGCCCCGAGCCCTCCGTCGTCCGGGCGAGGATCTCCGCAGGCGGAGAGGATCAGGGCGGCGACGATCCAGCGCTTCACGCCCGCAGCATACGACGCGCCCCCGTTCTTCCCCGGATCGGGAGGGGGGACGGAGTGAACTTGTGAACTTACGTAGGTCGATTGCCTACATCATCGCGGCGCGCACCGCGTCGTAGTCGGCGGGGTGGGCGCCGATGAGCTTGTCGCCGCCGAAGAACTCGTCGAGCAGCCGGCTGTCATCCGACTCGTGCAGGCGGAGCAGGGCCTCGCGCACCTCGTCGAGCGAGTCGGCGTCGAGGGCGCTCGACGCGCAGACCACGTCCGGCGGGATCGGCGGGGTCACCAGGAGCGCGCGCATGCCGTCGTGGCCGGCGTAGGGCTGCCAGCCGGCGAGCATCAGGGTCTCGCCGTCGTCCAGGGTCTGCGCGTGCGTGGCCCCGCAGTCGGCGTCGCCGCGCATCACCGCGCGCACCACGCTGCCGTGCGAGCCCTCGAACCTCTGCTCGGCGAAGAGCTCCGCGGGATCGTGCCCGGCCTGCCTCAGCGCGAGCCGCGGGAAGAGGTGCCCGGCGCAGCTGTCCCGGTCGACCCAGGCCACGCGCTTGCCTGCGAGATCCGCCGGCGTCGTGACCTCGGAGTCGCTCGGCACGAAGAGCACGCCGCGATACCCGGCGCCGCGCGAGCGCTCGACCGCGCAGAGGAGGCGGACCGGCGAGGCCTGCTCGGCGCGCACGAAGATGGCCGGCGGGAGCCAGGCGAGCTCGGCGTCCCCGCGGCCGACCATCTCCGCCACCGACGCGTAGGAGCGCGAGGCCACCACCTGGACCGGCTGACCGACCGCCTCCGCGAGGTGCAGGGCGAGCTTCGTGCGCAGCTCCTCGCCTTCGTCGTCGAGGTGAACGGGCCCGGTCAGAAACCTCAGCATCTTTCGCGATCCTCCCAGCCTCGTGCGACCTTCTCGCGCATGCAGGACGGTAGCACTCTCGACGGCTCCCTGTTCGGCGAGCCTCAGCCTTGCTTCGGCTGCGCGCCGGCCCATCCGACCGGGTTCCGGCTGCGGTTCACCCGTGAGGGTGACGCCGTCACCACGAAGTTCACGCCCACCGAGCACCACCAGGGCCCGCCCGGCATCATGCACGGGGGCCTGGTGATGGCGCTCGCCGACGAGCTCGGCGCGTGGGCGATCATCGGCCTGCTCGAGCAGTTCGGCTTCACCGCCGACTTCTCCGGCAAGCTCCACTCGCCGGTGCGGGTGGGCGAGGAGGTCGTCGGCCGCGCGCGCATCGCCAAGCCCGGCACCCGGGTGGTCTCGGTCGAGGTGGAGCTGCAGCAGGGCGACGTGCTTCGCTACACGAGCGCCCTGCGCTTCGTCATCCTCGACGAGGCAGGGGCCGAGCGCATCCTCGGTCAGCCCCTGCCGGAGGCCTGGCGCCGCTTCGGGCGCAAGGCCTGAGGATCACTCGGCGCGCAGCTGGACGCTGCGGGCCGCGGACGCGAAGCGCGGCTGCCAGGTCTCGACGTCGTCGGCGGCGACGCTCGCGGTGACCAGGAGCGGCGCGCCCTCGTGGAAGACGAGGCCGGCGTAGGTGGCGACCCGGTCGCCGCTCTCGGTGTCCATCAGCGCGAGGCGCTCGCAGCCGGGCAGGGAGCCGTCGTCGATCACGCCCTCGAGCTCCACGTCGGCGGACGGCGCGGGCACGAGGCGCGCGGCGATCTGCGGGCAGGCGCGCGCGACCTGATCGGGCGGGACCGCCATCGGCAGCGGCGAGACCGTGAGGACCGGCGTGTTCGGCTCGGGCGGGAAGGGCGAGCCCGGCGGGAGGTAGACGACGTTCGCGGTCGAGCGCCGGCTGAGCTCCATGCCCTCGATCGGGCCGAGCTGGATGCCGAGCGCGGCCGCCGCGTCGATGGTGGCCTCGCGGTCCCACTCGACCGACTCGAGCGCCTCGCGGATGCCGCCGCGGTAGGCCTCGGCCCGCTCGGCCTCGTACATCGCGATGACGCCGAGGGCGCGCGAGCCGTCGTGGGCCATCAACCACATGCGCTCGAGCACGCCGGCCTGGGTCTGCACCCGGTCGCGGCCGATGCGCGCGTCGACGCCGGCGAGGGTCACCTCGTCCTCGGCGTCGGGCTCGGGCGCCTCGCCGGAGCCGCCGGTCCGCATCGCCTCGAGCAGCTCCTCGCCGCCCTGGGCCACGACCACGCTGAGCTGCACGCGGCTGCGGCGCGAGACGAAGCCACCGCCGAAGGGCATCGGCTCCGAGCCGAGGGGCGGGCGCAGGGTCACGCCGGTGCCGGGCACCGCGGTCGCCTCGCCGAGCCCGAGGGGCCGCGCGCCGGTGAGGGCCGCGTCGATCGTCGCGGCGCCGCCGCTGGTCTCGTCGTCGTCTTCGTCGTCGTCGTCGTCCCGCGAGGCGCGGCGCTCCTCCTCTTCGGGCTCGGCCTCGGCCTCGGCGCGCTCGCCGGGGGGGCGGTAGTGACCGGCGCAGCCCGCGAGGGCGGCGCAGGTGGAGAGGAGCAGGATCGATCGCATGGAGGTCCTTTCGCGCCGGCGCACCGCCGACGGGCTGCGTGTAGCACGCCGGGGCTCAACGAGGGGCGCAGCGGCGTATTCCTGACGCCTTGGGGGGGCAGACCGCCACGATCCGCGCAAACCCGCACGCGCCGAGGCGCATCGCACCGGGGCGCCGCGGGCTGGCAGTGAGTTTGCACAGAAGCTCCGCCAGGAGGCGGCATGATGACAGCTCGGTGGTTGGCGTGTTGGCTGGCGGTCCTCGCCTTGGGCTGCGGTCAGCTGGAGGTCGGGAGCGCGGCGGCGCCGCTCGGGGAGACCGTGCCCGCGGACCGCACGCCACCGATCTTGGAGTCCACCGACGGAGGCACGCCGACCCTCGAGGCGCGCGCGCGCCGACACGAGGAGCGCAGCGGACCGGCCGAGGGACCGGCGTTCGGCGACCGCCCCGCCTTCGAGCCCTGCCGGACCGGGTGCCGCGCGCCTTGCCCGATCGGGACCGTCTGCTGCCGGGCCACCCAGCAGTGTGTCGACGTGGACTGCCCGAGCTGCTGCTCGGACGATCGCGCCGACCGCATCCGCGAGGCGAGCCCGGGCGCGTGCCGCTACTGCGATCGCGACGCCGGCACCTGAGCGCCGCGCGAGCCGAGCCACCGGGTGATGGCCTCGATCCGGCGCGGGCCGAGCGCCGCCGGATAGAGCGCGAGCGCGGCGAGCGAGAACGGCCCGACCTCCATCGTCAGCTCGATGCCCACGTGCATCGCCGCGCCGAACGCGAGGTAGATCGAGACGAAGTGGACGCGCTCGAGCCGCTCCTTCAGCCGGCGCAGCCACCGCCGCCGGGGCTCGATCTGCTCGAGCACGATCGCGAAGAAGAGCAGCGGGCCGCCGACCTCGTAGAACCAGGTCAGGGTGGTCGCGACCTGGGTGACCGGGAAGCTCCAGAGCGGCAGCCCCGGGAAGCGCGCCCAGGTCGGCTGCTGGAGGATGTACCAGAGCGCGTCGGCCGAGCCGCCCGGCACCCAGCTCGCGGAGAGCTTGGTGATCCCGCTGCCGATGTAGAGCAGCCCCAGCTGGAACACGAGCAGGAAGCGCGCCCACCGCATCGCCGGCCCGCCCTCGCCGCGCAGCCGGGCGTCGAGCGAGAGCGCCTTGCCGCAGTCGGACAGCATCAGCACGAAGAGCGTGTCGATCAGCAGCGAGTCGTAGGAGCCGTGCGCGCTCGGGTTGAGGCTCGTGATCGCGCGCAGCGACAGCCACGTCACCGCGAGGCTCGGCCGGGTGAAGAGCCCCAGCGCGGCGCTGGCCCCCGCGATCGCGCAGACCGCGCAGAGGATGCGGAGCGACGCAATCGTGGCGCCGCCCACCGGCTCCAGCCAGCCGTGCGTGTAGCTCAGGCCCCCGTAGTCGGCGTGGAGCAGGGCCGCGTCCGCGGCTCCGGTCAACACGAAGCGCCCGACGTGGAGCGCGACGGTGCCGGCGCAGATCACCCGGCAGAGCGCGAGCGGGAGCGCGTCCTCCTCCGCCGTGAGCCAGGCCGTCCAGCGCTGCCAGCGCGTCGTCATGGGCTCGGTCGCCTCACGGTGATCGGAAACTCCCAGCGCGGCGGGGGCGGCGTGGGGTGGTCCGGCGAGTGGCTCGTGCTGCTCTCGAAGCGGCACTGCACCACCCGGGCGTCGGGGAAGTCGTCGAAGGCGAGGTTCGCGATCGCGCGGCAGCCGTGCTCGTAGCTGCCGCGGAAGGACGACCAGCTCCAGCGCGCGATCATCGAGCGGACGCGCGGGTGGCCCAGCTGCGCGGCGCGCCAGTCGTGCTCCGGGTCGGCGTGCACGAAGAGCGTCTCCCAGTCGCAGTCGCGCCCCTCGCACCGGCGCGCGCGCACCCCGAACCGGTAGCTCTGCTCGGTCCCGGCGTTGAACATCAGCCAGCTCTGCCGCAGCCCCGCCGCGCTCAGGTAGGGCTCGAAGGGCGACAGCAGCGTCTCGCGCGTCTTCTGGTAGCCCACGCCGAGCCCGAAGATCGTCTCCTCGAACGTCTCCCGCTCGACGCCGATCAGGGTGGCCCAGCGATCGAGCTCGCGCCGGGCCCGCGCGTCGGCCCACACGCGCCGGTTCAGCCCGTGCCCGACGTTCGGCAGCGCGCCGAGGCAGTTGGCGCAGAGATGGAAGAGCACGAACGCCGCGATGGCGTGCTTCCACCAAGTCGACCCTGCGGCCTTCGCCTCCTCCGGCGCCTTCTTCCTGCGACGACGCTTCGCCACCGGCGGACCCTAGCAGCTGCGAGCAGCGTCAGGCGGGGGCGTGCGCGCGAGCGAGCTCTCGGAGCTCCTCGAGGGTCGGCAGCGGGGGGAGGCCGCGGGTGACCGCGCTGCCCGAGGGGCGCCGCTTCGGGGGCTCGCTCTCCCCGCGCTCGAGCGCCTTCAGCCGCGCCTTCGCGTCGGCGTGGTCCGGGTCGGTCTCCAGCACCTTGGCGAGGCAGCGCTCGGCGCCGCGGGGGAAGCGGGTGGCCACGAAGAGCTCGGCGAGCTGCAGATAGGTGGGGATCTCGTCGCGGTCCTGCGGCCCCTCCTCCACGAAGCGGCTCAGGAAGCGATCGATGTCGAAGTCGAGGCGGTTCAGCTCGGTGGCGACCGGGATCAGCTCGAAGCACGCCTTGCGGTAGGAGCTCCCCTCGGGGTCCTCCTGCAGCAGCTCGGCGAGCGCCTCCTCGGGCTTGCCCATCGCGCGCAGGCACGCGCCGGCCGGCATGTGGAGGTCGAGCTCGCGGAACCACGCCAGCGCCTGCTCGTAGCGGCCGACGTCGCGCGCGATGCGCGCCGCCGCGCCCTTCCGGCCGGCTTCGAGGTGCTCCTGGATCGAGCGGTCGATGTCCTCGTCGCCCGCGTCGCGCCAGCCGGCCGCGCGCGAGCCCGAGTACTCCGTCACCTCCTCGCCGGAGGCGGAGAGCGCGTGTCCGGCGGGCGCCTTCGGCCGCTCGGGATGCGGGGTCTCGGGCGGCGGGGTCCTGGGCGGCGGTGTCCGGGGCGGCGGGCTCTGAGCCGGCGGGCTCCGAGGAGGCGGCGGGGCGGCCTCCGCGGGCGCCGGCGCGCTCCGGCGCTCGGGCGGGGCGGAGGTCTTCGGGCGCGCGGGCGGCGGGCTCTTGGGCGGCGGCAGCGGCACGTCCCTCGGCACCGCGGCCGGCTTCGGGGGGTGGACGCTCGCGGTCACGCCGCTCGGGGGCCGGAACGAGCCCGCGGGGGGCCGGAACGAAGGCGAGCTCGACGCGGCGGGCGGGCGGAACGAGATGCTCGGCGGCGCGACCTTCGGCGGCGCGACCTTCGGCGCCGCGGGCGTCGACGAGCGCGGAGGCGAGGGCTTCGAGGGGGGCGCGGACGAGCCGGCCGCGCTCGGGAGCCCCAGCGCACGGGGCGACGAATCGGACGGCGCGGCGCCGGAGAGCGCCCGCTCCAGGGCGTCGGCGCGCCCGCCCTCGCTCGCCTGCCGGAAGAACACCACCGCCTGCTTCACCAGCTCGAGATCGCTCGCCGCGAGCCCGTCCAGCGCGTCGTCGCTCACCTTCAGGCCGTCCAGGATGGCCTGGCCGGCGTCCTTCAGCCGCCCCTTCGACGCGAGCAGCCGGGCCGCCTCGCTCGGCGCCTTCGCCTTGAGGTACTCGCGGACCGCGTGGTCGACGTGACCGCGCCCCTCGAGCTCGCGGGCGGTGTCGATCCGGCGCGCGCGGGCGCGCTCCTTCTTGTCGTCGCTCACGCCGCCTCCCCCTTGGCGAGCGACGCGGCGACGCTCTCCGGATCGTTGGCGTGCGACAGCGCCTCCGCCCGGGTCACGCGCCCCTCGCGCACCAGCCGGACGAGCGACTGCTCCAGGCTCACCATGCCCTGCGACGCCTGCTCGCCGCCGCGCAGGTAGGCGTCGATCTGGTGCACCTTGCGCTCGCGGATCAGGTGACTGATCGACACCGACTGGAGCAGGATCTCGGCCGCGACCGCGCGCCCCTGTCCGTCGGCGAGCCGGCACAGCCGCTGCGAGAGCACCCCGCGCAGCAGCACCGAGAGGACCTCCCGCACCTGCTCCTGCTGGTCGGCGGGGGCGGCGCCCATCATGCGGTCGAGCGCCTTGGCCGCCGAGCCGGTGTGCAGGGTGGCGAAGACGAGGATGCCGGCCTCGGCCGCCGTCAGCGCCAGGGAGATGGTCTCGAAGTCGCGCATCTCACCGACCACGAGCACGTCGGGCGCCTCGCGCAGCGCCGAGCGGAGGGCCGAGGCGAAGCTCTGCGCGTGCAGGCCGACCTCGCGCTGGGTCACCAGCCCCTGCTTCGGCGGGTGCACGAACTCGATCGGATCCTCGACCGTGATCACGTGCCGCCCCGAGGTGCGGTTGATGAGGTCCACCATCGCGGCCAGCGTGGTCGTCTTGCCCGAGCCGGTGGGCCCGGTGATCAGCACCAGCCCGTTGGCGTGCCGCGTGAACCCGGCGACGGCGGCGGGGACCTCGAGATCCGACAGGTGCGGCAGCCCATTCGGGATCACGCGGAACACCGCGCTGAGGCCGCCGCTCTGCTCGCACACGCTGGCGCGGAAGCGGCCGACCTCGTCGAGGTCGTAGGCGAAGTCGACCTGCTGCTCCGCCTCGAGCGTCGCGCGCTGGCCCGGCGTCAGGATCTCGTCGAGGAACGCCCGCACCTGCGGCGCGCTCAGCACCCGGAAGGGCAGCGTGCTCAGCTCGCCGTGGTGCCGGACCATCGGCACCTTGCCGGCGTGGAAGTGCAGATCGCTCGCCTTCTGATCGGCGGCGATGCGCAGGAACGTGTCGAGCCGCGCGCTCACGCGCCCTCTCCTCCGCCCACCGCGCCGTACGCGCCGGAGCGCGGCGGGGGCGCCTGGGTCGTGCTGGGCGGCGGCCGCAGGCTGCGCTGCGCCTCCTTGCCCTCCCGGAGGGCGTCCAGCGCGGCCGCGAACGCCGCCTTGTCGAGGGCCTTCATCATCGCGTCCTGGGGATCGACCGTGCCGGTCTTCACCAGCCGGACCAGGTGATCGTCCATCAGCTGCATGCCGACCTCGGCGTGGGTCGTCATCACCGAGGGGAGCTGGAACGCCTTGTCCTTGCGGAGGAGGTTCGAGACCGCGTCGTTGTTCAGCAGCACCTCGCAGGCGAGGACTCGCCGCTCCTCGTCGTCCGAGCGGCGCAGCAGCTGCTGGCAGAGCACGGCCCGCAGGGACTCGGCGACCATCGAGCGGATCACCGGCTGCCGGGACGCTTCGCAGGCGTGGATGAGGCGGTCGAGGCTCGTGGCCGCGCTCGTGGTGTGCACGGTGGCGAAGACCAGGTGGCCGGTCTCGGCGGCGTTGACCGCGAACTCGATGGTCTCGCGATCGCGCAGCTCGCCCACCAGGATCACGTCCGGGTCCTGTCGCAGGGTGGCCCGCAGCGCGGCGGCGAAGGTCGGGGCGTGGGTGCCGACCTCGCGCTGGTTGATCAGGCTCTCCTTCTGCGGGTGCACGACCTCGACCGGATCCTCGATGGTCACGATGTGCCGGCCGTGGTGGGTGTTGATGTAGTCGATCAGCGCGGCGAGCGTGGTGGACTTGCCGGAGCCGGTGGGGCCGCCGACGAGCACGAGGCCGTTGGGGAAGTCGGCGAAGGTCTTCACCACGTCGGGCAGCCCCAGCTCGTCGAGCTTGGGCACGTGCTGATGGATCCGCCGGAACACCGCGCTGAGCCCGGGCAGCTGCCGGAAGACGTTGATGCGGTAGCGGAGGTCGAAGCCGGGCACGTCGTAGGAGAGGTCGACGTCGCCGCCCTCCTCGAGCTGCGCGCGCTGCGTCTCGGTGAGGAGCGGGATCAGCATGCGCTCCATCTCGAGCGGGGAGACGGTGCCCTTGCTGATCGGCGTGACGCTGCCGAGGTGCTTCACGTACGGCGGCCGGCCGGGGCTCAGCAAGAGATCGTCGGCGCCCTTGCGGGAGGCGGCCACGAGCAGCCGATCGAGCAGCCCCACCGCCGCGTCGTCGCTCTCCGCCGCGACCTGCCAGCGCTCCAGGATCTTGCGCGCCGCCTGGGCGACGCTCGGCTCGTCGTCGTGCACGCAGGCCTGCACGTAGAAGGACGCCTCCCGGCCCCGGCGCAGGCGACCGAGCGTCTCGACCATCGCGAGCCGGACCGCGGCGTCTTCGTCGGAGGTGAGCTCGGCCAGGGCCAGCAGCTCCCGCTCCGCGCCGAGGCCCCCGAGCGCCTCCAGGCAGGCCACCCTCAGATCCGGTCGCTCCCGGACGAGCATCTCCAGGTAGGGCACGGCGCGCTCGTCGCGCAGCTCCCCCACCGCGAGCAGCGCCTGCTCCCGGACCCACCAGTCGTCGTCGGTGACCGCGGTCCGGAGCATCGCGCCGAGGGTCGCCGGATCCTGCAGCCGGAGCAGGCCGTAGACCGCGTAGCGCCGGATCACCGGCGACGGATCGGCGAGCAGCTCGACCAGCCCGTCCGCGAGGGCGGCGAAGCCCATCTCCACGATGGCGTCCAGCACGCGCTCCCGGACCCACCAGTCCTCGTCCCGCAGGGCGCCCAGCAGCTCCCGCGTCAGGTCGTCCGTCGTCTCGGTGGTGGTCGGCGCGAGCTGGGCGGCGGCGCGGCGGACGTGAGGCAGCGGGCTCGCCAACAGCCGCAGGAGGAGGCGCGCGACGTCGACGGTGCCCGAGCGGCCGAGCTGCGTGAGCGCCTCCGAGGCGGTGCGCCGCACGGTGGGGTCCTCCTGGTGCAGCGCCTCGACCAGGCCGTCGATCACCCGGTCGCCGCCGATCTGCTCCAGGGCCCGCAGCGCCGCGAGCTGCACGGGCACCGGGCCGCGCCGGAGCCGGGTCGTCAGGAGCTTGGCCGTGCGCTCGCTCTTGACCGCGCCGAGCGCCTCGACCAGGACCGGGCTGACGTCGGGCGACTCCAGGCGCGACGCGAGCGCCTCGACGAAGCGATCCTCGTCGGCGAGCCGGGCGAAGGCGTCGAAGGCGGCCTGGGCCACCCGCGGATCGCGGTCGTCGACCGCGCCGAACACCACACCGATCGCGCGCTCGAGGCCGCCGCTCATCGCCTTCGGGTCGCCGACCAGCGCGACCGCGCGCAGCTTGTCCGGCGTGTTGCCGTGCCGCAGCACCGCCTCGATCAGATCGAGGGCGCGATGCCGGGCCTTCGGCACGAGCACGTCGAGGGCCTCGCGTCGGCCGCCGAAGGCGGGCCGGGACACGAGCTGGGTGAGCACCCGCAGCGCGCTCGGCCCGGCGATCGGCTCGAGCACCGCCGCGGCGACCGCGCGCGCGTCGGGGTCGCTCGAGCCCAGCACCTCGCAGAGCACGTCGTGGCGCCCGACGTCGTTGCACTTGGGCAGCGCGGCCGCGATCGCCCGGCGCAGCATCGGGTCGGCGCGCTCGAGCGCCCGCGCGAGCGGCACGAAGAGCGAGGGATCGGCCGAGGCGAGGCAGATGTTCTTCAGCGCCGAGCAGCGGTTCTTGTGGAACGGCCCGGCCGCGTCGACCGAGGGGTCGAGCAGCACCTCGAGCAGCGCCTGCACGTCGCGCTTCGACGCCGGGACCACCTCCTCGACGAAGGCGCGCAGCTCGTCGACGGAGCGCCACGGCGCGTCCCTCATCTCGCGAAGCTGCTTGCGGCCCACCCCCATGAGCGAGGGAGCTTATCGCAGCTCGTCGCGTTCTGCCCCGTCCATCAACGGTCGTGATCTGACCGCTCTTCGGGCAGGCACGAGCCGCGGTGTCGATGCGGTCGGCCGGGGCAGGTCATCGACGCCCGGAAGGTCTCGCCGTCGCAGCTGCAGAACCGCTGGGTGTCGGCCACGCAGCGCTCGGGCGGCCGGCCGCACGTCCACTCGCCGCCGCAGCCCTCGGGCCCCTGGCAGACCTCGCCCCGCGGGCAGTCCCGGTTCGACGTGCAGCTCGCCGGCGCGGGCTCCGGCGCAGGGCTCGGCGGCGGCGTGGGTCTCGGCTGCGGCTGCGGCTGCGGCTGCGGTCTCGGCTGCGGCTGCGGTCTCGGCTGCGGCTGCGGCCTCGGCTGCGGTCTCGGCTGCGGTCTCGGCTGCGGAGCGGGCGGCGGCTCGGCCTCGGCGACCGGCTCGGGCGCCGGCTCGTCTCCCGGGCAGTAGCCGCGGTGCGCGAGCGGCCGGCCCGGGCAGGTCTCGCTCGCCTCGAACGTCTCGCCGTCGCAGCTGCAGAAGCGCGCCTCTCGGCGGGCGCAGCGCGGGCGCATCCGGCCCCGGCGCACGCAGGTCCAGAACGTCGCGCAGCCGGGCGCGCCGGCGCAGACCCAGCCGCGCGGGCAGTCGTCGGCGCTCGTGCAGATCCGGTGGCCCTCGACCGTGTCCTGCGAGACGTCGACCTCCTCGCCGAGCGACTCGCAGGGGCCCACGTGCTGATAGGCTCGCCCCGGGCAGTTCTCGAGCGCGTAGAACGTCATCGCGTCGCAGCCGCAGTAGGCCACGGTGTCCTCGCCGCACTCCCGCGCCGGGCCGCAGGCGAAGTCCGCGTCGCAGCCGGCGGGGCCGCGGCAGTGGCCGCCGTCGCAGTCCTCGCTCCGCTCGCAGGCCGGTCCGTCGGGGGTCTCGTCCTCCTCGAGCGCCGGCGGCTCCGGCTCGGGCTCCGGCTCGGGCGCCGGGGCGGGAGGCGGCGGCGGCTCGGGCGGAGGCGGCGGAGGCGCGCTCGCGCACCCGGCGAGCACGAGCGACAGGACGACGACGACGCGCATGCGGGCCGGAGCATACGCGGACCGCGCGTGTGCTGTCTTCGATGCGCGCTATGGTCCCGCATGTCCGCCGGCGAGCAGCCCGATCTCTTCGACGACGACGTGGTGGTCCTCACCGCGCCGGTCGACGAGGGGCACATCGCGCGCCTGACCGAGCGGGAGCGCGAGGCGGTCGCCAAGGCGTCGATCAAGCGCCAGCGCGAGTTCGCCACCGCCCGGGTGCTCGCCCGCGACGCGCTCGCCCGGATCGGCGTCGAGGGCTTCGAGGTCCTCAACCGCGAGGACCGCTCGCCGATCTGGCCCGACGGCGTCGCCGGCAGCATCTCGCACTGCGACACCCGGGTCTTCGTGGCGGTGACCGAGCAGGCCCGGGTCGGCACGGTCGGCGTCGACGTCGAGCACCGGGACGAGCTCGCCCGGCGGCTCTGGCGGCACACCATGCTGCCCGAGGAGATCGCCTGGCTCGACGGCCGCCCCGAGGTCGAGCGGGGCCGCCTCGCGCTGACCCTCTTCACCGCCAAGGAGGCGCTCTACAAGGCGCAGTACCCCTGGTCGGAGACCTACATGGGCTTCCACGCCCTGCGGGTGGTGCTGCATCCCGGCGAGCGCCGCATCGACTGCGTCTTCCAGCGCGACGTCGGCCCCTTCCCCGAGGGCACGGTCGTGCACGGCCGCTGGACCGAGTCGGCCACCGGAGAGCTGGTGGCCGGCGTGCACATCGCTCCGGGCGTGCCCGGGCCGCTCCATGCGCGGGGCGAGCCCGACGAGGCGTAGGGAAAACCCCCGACACGTCCCTGCGGTGAGAATGCGTCCTCACGGCAAGGCGCCGTGGCACGGATGCTGAACTCGGCCGGCCCATGGGGACGGTGACCGAGACGCTGGACGAGACCTTCGCCTTCTACCGGTGCCACGTGTGCGGGCTGCCTCACGAGCACGTGCCCGGGGTGAAGCGACGCTGCGTGTTCGGGAGCGAAGGGCCGGAGGAGGCCGTCGACGCGCCGGCCCCGAGCGCGATCGGCCGGCGGGTGCTGGGCGAGCGCTACCAGATCGAGCGCACGGTCGGCGAGGGCGCGGCCGGGGTGGTCTACGCCTGCACCGATCTGCGGCTCGAGCGGCTGGTGGCGGTGAAGCTCGGCCCCCCGATCGAGGCGAGCCCGTCGCAGCACCGGCGCTTCCTGCGCGAGGCCCGCACGATGGCCGAGGTGAGCGACCCGGGCACCATCGTCGTCTACGACTTCGGCGTGCTCCCGGACACCGGGCAGGCCTTCATCGCGATGGAGCTGCTCCGCGGCGAGACCCTGGGGCAGCGCATGGAGCGGCCGATGTCGCTCGCCTTCGTGCGCGACGTGGTCGCCGAGCTGCTCCTCATCCTCGGCGCCTTCCACGACCGCGGCCTCGTGCACCGCGACCTCAAGCCCGACAACGTCTTCCTCAGCGACGCGAACCCCGGCGAGCTCACGGTGAAGATCCTCGACTTCGGCCTCGCGCGCCACGCCGACGAGCGCGACAAGGTCAGCGCGGGCAACGACGTGCTCGGCACCCCGGCCTACATGGCGCCCGAGCAGGTCTGGGGGAGCGGCGAGATCGACGCGCGCACCGATCTGTTCGCGATCGGCTCGGTCCTCTTCGAGCTGCTGACCGGCCAGGACCCGATCGAGCTCCGCCCCCGAGAGCCGCTCCTGAATTTCCTGAGGCGCGCCGCGACCGAGCCCCGCCCCAGCCTCTCGGCCCATCGCCCCGATCTGCCCGAGGCGCTCGCCGACGTCGTCGCCGTCGCCACCCGCCTCGATCCTGCCGAGCGCTTCCCCGACGCGCGCATCTTCCTCCGCGCCTTCATCGACGCCCTCGGCGGCGACGCCAGCCTCCAGGACTCCTCCTCCTGGCGCATCTCCTGACCGTCAGGCGCCCCCGGCCACGCAACGCGCGTCGCGCTCCCGCTGACACTCCCGGAACCCCGCGCTCGCCGCCGCGCAGCTCGAGGCGGCGGCGCTCTCGGCGTCGCACGTCCCGCCGAGGGCGCGGCAGCGCAAGACGGACAGCATCTCTACCGGGCACGCGTCGAAGAGGCAGCTCTGGGTCTGCACGTTCACGCAGACGGCGCAGTCGACGGGCACGGGGCCGGCCGCGGTGCCGAGCGTCGCGTTCGGCGTGTCGTCGGCGGCGAGCGCCTCGCCCTGGCAGGTCTGCGGGTCCGCGTCCTCCCGACACGCGACCACGCGCCGCCAGGTCTCGGCGCTGCAACGGGGGAGGCAGGCGCTCGGGAGCGGCGGGATCCCGCGCCCGGCCAGCGAGCAGGTGGCGGGCTCGGGCTCCGGCGCGGGCGGCGCGGGCAGGGGGCCGCGCGGCGCTCCCCCCTCCAGCCACGCCTCGATGAGCGCGAGCCCGTCCGGCGAGAGCACGCCGGCGGGGAGGTTGGTGTCCTGCGCGTGGAGGTACAGCTCGCTCTCCTCCGGCGCCCCCGGCACGACGAAGCGGCGTCCGGTGGTGAGCGAGTCGCGCTGGAGCTCCAGCCACGCCACCTCCGCGCTCCCGAGGTAGAGGAGGAGGCCCGCTCCGTCGGGGCTGAGCTCCAGGAGGGGGCTCCCGTGGCACGCCGCGGTGGTGCACCCGGAGTCGACGAAGAGGGGATGGATGTCCTCGCCGTAGGTCGGCCCGCTCACCGCGGCGTCGTCCGGCGTCGACGCGTCCCGGGGCCGCGCTGCGGCGTCCCATCGGCCCGCGTCCCGAGCGGCGGCGTCCCGAGCGGCGGCGTCCCGAGCGGCGGCGTCCGGAGCGGCGGCGTCCAGAGGGGTCGCGTCGAGCGGCGCGGGGTCGGCGCTGCACGAGGCGAGGGCGAGGCAAGTGAAGAGCGAGAAGCGGCGCATCCTGAACGACCTCCGCCCCACAGTGCGCCTCGGCCCCGGAACGGCTCACCGGATCTTCGTGTGAGCCGTTCTTGGGGGGCTCCCGCACTGTGGGTGATCTCCGCCGCCGCGGTGGTGGAGATGACCCACCGATGGACACGCGCCCCTCACGAGCTACCTCGTGCCGGGCGGTCTCGACCTGGAGTCGCTGTTTTGAAGGAGCTCACAGTCTTCGTCGCCGCGCTGGCGGCGCTCTCGCCGGGGTGCAGCGAGTCGGTCACCGTGATCGTGCCCGTCGCCGACGGCGGCGCGCCCGCTCGAGACGCGGGCCCGGCCCCCGACGCAGGGCGCGCGTGGTCTTGCCGGGTGGACGAGGGGGCCGCGTGGACGGAGCTGCCGCCGGTGGCCACCGCGGGGCGCGCGCTCGGCCCGCTCACCTTCGCGATCGCGGCCCGGGCGGCGGACGACGTGCTCGTCGGGGGCTTCGACCTGCTGGTCCGCTTCGACGGCGCGCGGCTCGTCGACGTGCCCCGCGCCGGCCTGCCGGCCTCCCCTCACATCGGCGCCGTGGGCTGGCACGCGGGCGAGCCGTACGTGGGCCTCGACGGCGGCCGGCCGAACGTCTTCCGGTGGGACGGCTCGAGCTGGATCGCGGAGCCGCCGCTGCCGGCGCCCGCGGCGCGCTTCTTCTCGCGCGGCGGCGCCCTGCTCGCCTTCGACCGCACGCGGCTGCACCGGCTCACCGCCGAGGGCTGGGTGTCCCTCTTCGAGGCGGGGGTGACCGACGTCGTCGAGACGGATGCCTTCGTCTACGCGGTCGAGCGCGGCCGGGAGCCCCGGGTGCAGCGCAGCGCGGACGGGGTCGCCTGGGAGGTCGTGCCCGCCGAGGCGCCGGTCGGCGTCGACCTCGCGGCCGGCGGCGGCCGGGTCTACGCGATCCCCTTCGAGGCCGGCGCGCCGCTGGTGCTCGAAGAGTCGGGCTCGGCGCCCGCGTTCCGGCGCAGCCCGCACGACGGCGCCGGGGTGCGGCTCGAGTGGGTGGGCGCCACCGGCCGCGTGATCGGTCAGCGCGACGGCGGCATGTTCCTCGCCGACGCCTGGGGCGGCGAGTGGAGGCCGGCGCCGCTCCTGGCGCCGCGCCGAGACACCAACGGGCTCGCCAGCTTCTGGGACTTCGCCGCGCTCGGCGACGACGTGGTGGCGATCTCGATGACCGAGGATCGGAGCGAGGCGCGCCTGCTCGTCTCCCGGGCCGGGGCCCCGTTCACGCTCCTCGAGGAGGCGTCCGAGCCCACGACGGTGCGCGGCATCGCCAGCGACGGCCGACGGCTCGTGAGCCTGGCCCGCGACGCGCGCGGCGCTTTGCGGCTCTACCGCTGGACCGGGGAGGGCTGGGAGGAGCGCGGCATGGGCCTGCCTCGCACGCCGGGCGGCGCCGCCGACTACGAGGGCGTCCTCGGCACCGAGGGGGGCCTCCTCACCCGCCCCGGCCCCGGGGCGCAGCACGCGCCCTTCTTCTCGGACGACGGCGCCGAGACCTGGCGGGAGCTCGACCGGGGCTTCCCGACCTTCGCCAGCGCCGTGGGCCTGGCCTACCGAGACGTCGGCGCCTTCGTGATCGACGCGGAGGGGCGCCTCGTGGTCGGCACGATCGGGGGGCCGACGTCGCTGGCGACGGGATCCGGGGCCCGCACCGGGCGGCTCCCGGGCTCCGGGGTCTGGAGGGCCGCGCCGGGCGAGCCGTGGCACCCGCTCAACGCGGGCTTCCCGGTGGAGCGCGGCCCGGAGGGGCTCCGGGGACCTCCGTTCCGCGCCGACGTGGCGACCGTCGTCCGGACCGCCTCGGGGCTGCTCGCCTGGCCGACGCCGTCGCCGCCTCGCGCGGTGACCTACGGGGTGCTCGGGCTCGTGGGCGATCGCTGGGTCCCGGACGCGGTCGGGCTGCCCTGGGGGGCGGACGTCGCGCTGATCGAGGTCGGCGACCTCGCGGCGGCCCGGGTCGACGGGAGCGTCTTCGTGCGAGGCCCGTCCGGCGCGTGGCGCCCTCGCTCGGCGCCCGCCGCGGTCGAGGTCTGGGGCTCGCTCGAGGGGCTCCTCTTCGTCTCGACGTCGTCCGGCGCCTTCGTCTCGGGCGACGCCGGCGAGGGCTGGGAGGCGCTCCCCCCGCTCGACGACCACGTGGTGCAGATGGCCCTCGACCGGCGCGGGGAGGAGGGCGGGCTGACCGTGCGCGCCTCGTCGCACCGGCTCTACCGGCTCCCGATCCGCTGCGGGGGTGAGCGATGAGGGCGACCCTCTGGCTCGCCATCGCGGTCGCGGCGATCGGGTGTCGATCGCACGAGGTGATCGTCGCGCCCGACGGGGGCGGAACGGACGCTCGCGTCGCCGCCTCGGACGCCGGACCCGACGCCGCCGCGGACGCGGGGACGCGGCGCGAGCCGGTGGGCGGCAGCGAGTGCGATCAACAAGATCACTGCGACACCTGCGCGACGTGCTCGGTCGCCCCTCGCCAGGTCTGCAACGCGGTCGCGCTCGCCTGCGAGGAGCGGCCCGCGTGCCTCCGGCTGCTGGAGTGTCTCCACGGCTGCCCGGACGACGAGCCGAGCTGCGCCCGCGCCTGCGCCGAGGCCTCCCCCGAGGGGCGGGAGGGCGTGCTCGCGCTCCAGCGCTGTCTGGCCTGCGACGCCTGCCCGGCCGACTGCCGGGACCACCGCGCGTGGTGCGTGGAGCCGCCGATATGAGCGCGACCCGACGCGCGGCGCCTCGCCTCCGGCTCGTCTCGGACGGGCCGCCGGCCGGCGCCGATCGGGGCGCCGCGCCGAGCGACGCGCAGCTCCTCGCGGGCCTCGCGCGGGGGGATCGCGCGTGCGCCGACGCCATGTACGACCGGTACGCGGCGGACGCGGAGCGCATGCTCTTGAGGCTGTGCGGTCAGGGGCCGGAGATCGCCGACCTGCTGCACGACGTCTTTCTCCGGGCGTTCGAGAGAGCCCACACCATCCGCGACCCCGCGGCGCTCCGGTCGTGGATCGTGAGCGTGGCGGTGAGGCGCGCCCGGGAGCACCTCCGCCGGGTCGCGCGCAGCCGCCCTCGCCTCGACGAGGTGCCGCCCGCGCAGGCCGCCGCGCGCGATCCCGAGGCGTCCCTCGCGGTGCGGCGCGTGTACCAGCTGCTCGATCGCCTGCCGCCCGATGACCGCATCGCGTTCGCCCTCCGCCAGATCGAGGGGATGAAGCTGACCGAGGTGGCGGAGGTCTGCGGCGTGTCCCTGGCGACCGCGAAGCGGCGCATCAAGCGAGGGAGCGCTCGCTTCCGGGAGATGGCGCAGCGCGACGAGCTGCTCGCGACCTGGATGGGGGAGGACCGATGAAGGAGCTCTTCGAGGAGGTGCGCGCCGAACAGGACCGGCAGCTGTCGGACGATCGCGTGCGGCGCGAGGTGGCCTCGCGGCTGCGAGACGCGCCCCTGCCCGCCCCGGCTCGGCCCGCCCGCGCGCGGTGGCTCGAGCTGGCGGCGGCGGCGGCGGTCGCCGGGCTCACGGTCGGCGCCGCGGCGTGGTGGCGGGCCGCGAGCGATCCGCCGGCGCCGCCCGAGCATGCAGCCGAGCGCACGGTCGAGCGAACGGTGGAGCGGGCCGTCCCCGAGCCCGCGCTCACCTACACCGCCGCGCCCGAGGTCCACGAAGCCGCCGGCGGCTTCCTCGCCGCGGCCGACGCGCCGGGAGAGGTGCGCTTCTCCGACGGGAGCGCGCTCACCCTCGCGCCCGAGGCGCAGGCGCGCGTGGTCTCCCTGGACGGCGCGGGCGCCGCCGTCGCGATCGAGCGCGGCCGGGTCCACGCCGACGTGCGGCACCGGGAGGACACCCGGTGGCGCGTGCTCGCCGGGCCCTTCGTCGTGCACGTGGTGGGGACCCGCCTCGCCGTGGCGTGGAGCGGCGTCGACGCGAGCCTGGTGGTCGAGGTCACCGAGGGCGCCGTCCGGGTCGACGGGGGCTGCCTGCAGGCGCCTCACCCGGTGGCGGCGGGGGACTCCCTCCGGGTGACCTGCCCCGAGCTCGCGCTCGCGCCCGCCGCCTCGACCGAGCCCCGGGCCGCCCTTCGGCCGCGGGGTGAGGGGGCGCGCGTCGATACTGCGCCTGACGACACTGCGCCTGACCATGCTGCGGGCGTCGACACCGGCTCGGCGCTGGCGGAGGCGCGGCGCTCGGCCGCGGCCGGCGAGCTCGAGCGGGCCGCGCGCCTCCTCGCCGCCGTGCGGTCGGAGGCGCCCGGAACGGACGACGCGGCGCTCGCCGCGTTCCTGCTCGGGCGGCTCGCGTTCGACGAGCAGGACGATCACGAGGCGGCGGCCCGGTGGTTCCGCACCTACCGAAGGGAGCGCCCCGGCGGCGCGCTCGCCCGGGAGGCCCACGGCCGCCTCATGGAGGCCCTGCAGCGCGCCGGGCACGCCGACGAGGCGCGGGCGCTCGCGGTCGACTACCTGGCGCGGCACCCCCAGGGCCCCCACGCGTCCGTCGCCCGGCGGCTCACGGAGGCGCGCGCCCCTTGAGCCGCTGGAGCGCCATCTGCTGCGTCGCGATGATCGCGCTGCCGGGGCTCGCCCGGGCGCAGCGGGTCGGCGTGCATGGCCCCGAGGAGCGGAGCCGGCCCCTGCGCGCCGAGCTGCGCGGGCGCGGCTACGAGGCCACCGGGCTCTCCGATCCGCACGCCCTCGAGGGGCTCGCGGCCACCGTCTGGCTCGAGCCGGAGAGCCCGACCGCGCGGGTCTGCGTGTTCGTCGTGCGCCCGCCTCGCTGCGAGCGCATCGAGGCGGAGAGCTGGACCATCCTCTCGATCCGGGTGGTCGAGTCGGTGCGGGCGCAGCTCGCGGTCGCGTCCCCCGAGGTCGCGCCGCCGCCCTCGTCGTCCCCACCATCAGCACCGCTGCCGCCGCCCGCGGTCGAGCCCGAGCCGGACCCCACGCCGGCCGAGCGCTTCGAGTGGGAGCTCGGGGTCGCGGGCGCCTGGATCGTGCCGAGCGGCGGCCTGGACGGGGGCGCCTCGCTCGAGCTGTCGGCGCGGTGGATCCCGCGCGACCTCTCCGGCTGGCTGGTCCTCGAGCTGGGCGGCTGGACGGGGCTCGTGGACCCGGCGGTGACCGGCCCCGAGGGGCGGTCGTCGGTGCGCAGCCACGGGGGCTGGCTGGCGGCGCAGCTCCGGGCGGACCTCGGGGCCCTGCGGCTCACGGGCGGCGCGGGGGTGGGCCTCGTCGGGGCGCGGGTGGACGCGGAGGCGGGCGACGGCTTCGACGCGCGCCCGGCCGAGGCCTGGGGAGCCTACGTGGCCGCCCTCGGGGCCGCGTCGGTCCGGGTCCTGGATCGCCTCGCGCTCGTCCTGTCGGTGCGCGTGGGAGGCGTGCTCCCGGCCCCCGAGCTCCGCTTCGCGGGCCGGGAGGTGGGCGCGTTCGGCGCCCCCCTCGTCACGCTCGCCCTCGGCGTCGCCGTCGCGCTCTGAGTGTCAGAACGCGTGGTCGACGGGGAGGCCGCTGGGGACCACCGGGGGCTCGCCGGCGCCGGGGAAGACCTCGACCTCGGTGCGCGACGACAGCGAGCGCAGGAACTCGGCGAGCAGGAAGACCTCCTCGTCGCTCAGCGGGCGGAGCGGGGCCGCGTCGGGGTCGAGGGTGCGGCGGATCTCGGCGCTGATCGCCGGGTCGGGCGAGATCCACTCGCCGTCGGGGCCGCGCACCGGGCCGCCGAGCGCGACCTCGGGGTCGAGGTGATGCCGGACGGCGTCCTCGAGCGTGTCCAGGCTGCCGTTGTGCATGTAGGGCGGCGTCAGCGCGACGTTGCGGAGCGGCGGCGTGCGGAAGGCGAAGCGGTCGGCGGGATCGCCGGTCACCAGGAAGCGCCCCTCGTCGAGGCCGCCCTCCTTGCCGGGCCCGGAGTGCGGCACGCCGATGTTGTGGAAGGCGTCGTCGCTCAGCAGCGGGCCGGAGTGGCAGCGGTGACAGCCCGCGTCGCCGAAGAAGAGGTCCGCGCCCTGTCGCGCCACCGGATCGAGCGCGTGCTCGTCGGGGAAGCGGTGCTCGGTCCCGAGCCACCGATCGAAGGGCGTGTCGGTCAGCTCCCAGAGATGCATCTCGAAGCGCGCGATCGCCTCCGCGAGGTGCCCGATGTCGTGCGCGCCCTCGGGCACGCGCGGGAAGGCGTCGGCGAACAGGCGGCGGTACTCGGGGATGGCCATCACCCGGGCCATGATCGCGCTCCAGATCGCGTCCGACTCCGCGTCGTCGAAGGCGGCGAGCTCGTTGTCGGCGCCGAAGACGTCGCGGTCGCCCGGCTGCCCGCGCATCTCGTCGCGGTCGAGCAGCGGCAGGAGCGCCTGGGCCGCGAGCGGAGACCGGACGCTCGCGGGGAGCGGCACCGGGGCGCGCACGTTTCCGTCCGGCATGCGCTCCACCCGGCCGTCCCAGAGCAGGCTGTCGGCGAAGCTCCGGTTGAAGGGCGCGATGGTGTTGCGCGGCAGCACCGGCCCGCCGGTCCGGGTCTGCCCGAGCCCCTCCGCCCCCTGCCCCCGGCCGAGCGGGAGCTGATCCTGCGCGTGGTGGAAGGGCATGTGACACGACGCGCAGGCGATGTTCCGGTTGCCCGACAGCTCGCGGTCGAAGAAGAGGCGCCGGCCGAGCTCGACCTCGCGGCGGCCCGCGTCGGTGCGGCTGGGCGAGAAGACCCCCGCCGCCTCCACCCGCGTCCGCAGGTCCGAGTCCGCGCACCCGAAGAGCGCGAGCGCGCTCAGCACCGCGATGATCTGCTTCATCGGCCGGCTCCTCCCTCTCAGTTTCCGGAGGGGGCATGCGCCCCCTCCCGCCCGACCGGCAAAGCCGGCTCGGGCTCCCACCCCATCTCACGCGCTCACGCGCGTGGAAGCTGCGGCAATATTTGCCGCAGCTTCAGCCCGCCTCGGTGTAGCGGAGCGCGATGCTCAGCTGCTCGCCGCCGTGGCCGTAGCAGTCGATCAGCGCGCGCCGCCCGCCCGCGGTCTCCACGATCTCCACCGTGAAGTCCGCCGCCGGCTGACACGTGGAGCCGTTGCAGACGGTGAGGCTCGCGCCCGGGCCGCCGGGCAGGCCGGGCTCACCGAAGCCCGCGTCGACCGGGATCGGGCGGCCGATCGGCTCTCCCGGATCGCCCGGGTGCCCCGGCTCGCCGGTGTACGGGTTGTTGCTCGAGGTCTCGCTGGCCACGCTCAGCGACAGCTGGATGTCCTGCCCGACCAGCTGGAACTCCAGCCCCTCGCCGAAGCGATCGCCGAGCGCGCGGAGCTCGTCCGGCGCGATCACCCGCCCGTCGATCGATCCCTCGACCGACTCGATCTCGACCAGGAGCGGCGCGCTCTCGGACGCGACCGGACCGTCGTCCTTCGTGGCCTCGCCGATGGCGAGCGGGATGAGCGCCTCGCAGCCGGTCGCCGCGAGCGCCGCCATCAGCGCCATCACTACCAGTGAACTCTTCCTCATGTGTCCTCCATGGCCCGATCCCCGGGCCTCTCGAACACGCAGTGCGGCGGGAGCGTCGCGGCGTTGCAGATCCGGGGGCTACGTCTCCCGCGTGAAGACCACCCCCGACGGCCGCTACCTCGTGATCGACGGCGTGCTCTGGCGGCGCACCGACCCGTCGCTCTCCGAGGAAGAGGTGACGGCGCTGAAGAGCGCGCTCGGGCGGGCGCGCGCCGCGGTGAAGGCGGCGAAGCGCGCCGCCGACGAGGAGGCGCTCCGGGCCGCGCGCCGCCGCGTGCACGAGGCGAAGGTCGGGCTCGGCGAGCGAGGGTCCGTGTGGTGGGACGATGGATCCCCCGATCTCACGCGCCGTCACGTCGAGAACACCGTCTACGCCGACTGGTTTCTTCGGAGCGACGACGAATCGTGAGACGCTCCGCCCATGCGGAGGCGGAGGGCGTCCCGGACCCGGGCGAGGCGGGTGCACGACATGCGCCCCGGGCGCTACGTCGAGGTCGTCGGCGTGCTCTCGAGCGCGTCCCCGGCGCCGGGCCCGGTCAGCGGCGATCCCCTGGTCGGCTGGGACCTGCTCTGCACCGTGTTCGTGGAGGACGACGTCATCCGTCTGGACGCGCACCGCTGGGGCGCGGTGATCCTGCGGGACGCGAGCGGCGAGGTCCCGGTGGTGCTCGACGGCTCCACCAAGAAGGTGCCCGCGCACGCCGAGGCGACCTACGACGACCCTGGCGAGATCGCGGCGCTCGCGCGGCGCGCCGGGATCACCTTCCCCGAGGGCGCGCGCGAGGTGCAGGCGCTCGAGCGCGGCGTGCCGAGCGGCAAGCCCGCCGCGGTCCAGGGCTACGTCGGTCCGATCGACGCCGACGCCGGCGACCGCGTCTCGGCTGGCCGCGCGCTCCGCGGCGACCCCCGCAGACCGCTCGTGATCCTGCCGCGCTGACCTGCGATACTCCCGCGCGATGTCACTCGCGGTAGGCCGCTACGAGCTCGAGACCCGCGTCGCCGAAGGCGCGCTCGGCCCCCTCTGGCGGGCCCGGATGAAGGGCGACGCCGGCTTCTCCCGCCCGGTCGCGGTGCGCTCGCTCCCGTCGGCGCTCGGCGGCGATCGCCGCTTCGTCGCCGCCTATACCGCCGCCGCGTCCGAGCTGATGGAGCTCGCGTCGCCGCACGTCGAGCAGATCCTCGACCTGGTGGTGGACGACGGCGTGCACGTGGTCACCGAGTGGCTCGAGGGCCTCTCGGTGCGCGCGTGGATGGACGCCCACGACGGCCCGGTGCCCTGGCAGCTCGCGGTCGAGATCGCCATCGAGGCGCTCCGCGGCCTCGCGCCCGCGCACGCCGTTCGACTCACGCACGACGGCTTGCGCCCCGAGGCGCTCCGCATCTCGCCCGACGGCTCGGTCAAGCTCACCCGCTTCGGCGTCGCCGCCGCGCTCGCCGCCTCCGGGGCCGGCCGCCGCGACGTCGAGGCGAAGGGCCTGCGTCACCCCGCGCCCGAGCTGCTCGAGGGCGGCGGCACCACCCCGGCCACCGATCTCTTCGGCCTCGGCGCCCTCCTCTTCGAGATCCTCGCCGGCCGCCCCCCGCACGACGCCCCGGCCGGCCCCGCGCGAGACGCCCAGGTCGCCCAGCTCGCCCCCGACCTCGCGGCCCTGCGCGCCGACGTCCCGCCGCTCCTCGTCGCCATCATCGAGCGCGCGCTCAGCGTCGACCCCGCCGGCCGCCACGCCTCGGCCCGGGCGATGATCGACGCCCTCTCCGCCCTCTCCCGCAGCGAGCCCGAGCTCGCCGGCCCCGACGCCCTCGGCCTCTCGGTCCGCGAAGCGCTGGAAGCTCGATCCTCCGCCCCGAGCGCCCCCGCTCCGAGCGCCCCCGGTGGCCCGGCCGCGCTCGCCGCCTCCATCCGCGGCATGGTCGGCGATCCCTCCCCGCCCAAGAAGCCCCGCGGCCTCACCGCGCAGCGCACCATGCACGTCGACGCCGAGGAGCTGAGCGAGCTGATCGGCGACGCCGACGGCCCGATCGCCGAGGTCCTCGAGTCGCGGCCGCCGCCCGACGTCGAGGAGGACGAGGCGCCCAAGCGCTACCGCTTCGAGAAGAAGGAGCGCACCGCGAGCGCCAAGGCGAGCGCCCAGCGCGGCCTGCGCCCGGTGGTCAGCGAGGCCGAGCCCCTGCCCCTCACCAAGCGCTCCCGCCCCCAGGGCCTGGCCCCGGCCAAGACCGAGTTCCTCGACGAAGCCGAGGTCGACGCGCTCACCGTCACCCCCGACAAGCGCAAGCCCCGCGGCCTCTCCCCCGCCAAGACCGAGTTCCTCGACGAGGACCAGGTCGACGCCCTCGAGATCGACGACTGAAGCTACGGCGCTCGCGCGACGGACCGCGGCCGACCTTGGCCCCGGGCCCGATCGCGCTTAGGGGCTCCGGCGAACGATGCCCTCCGCGCCTCGCAGCTCTCCGCGCGTCCGGGACCGTCGCCTCGCGCGGCAGGCGCTGGCCCTCATGGCGCCGGTCCTGCTGGCCCCCGGCGCGCTCTCGCTGCTCGCGCTGCCGGTGTGCATCGGGGACGGGCCGCGCTGCTGGGTCGCGTTCGGAGCCACCGTCGCGGTGTCCGCGGCGGCTTACGGCGCGCTCCGCCTCCTGTTCGGCCCCGCGGACGGCCGGGTCGCGGTCCCGACGCGCATGGTCGCGGTGGCGGGCGGGTGGCTCCTCGTCGCCGTCATCGGGATGATCCCGTTCCTGATCATCGGTCACGGAGAGGGCGCCAACGCGCAGACCGCGCGCTTCACCGACGTGCAGAGCGTCTTTTTCGAGAGCATGTCCACGTTCACCAGCACGGGGCTCTCGATGATCTCCAAGCCGAGCGAGCTGCCCGCCTCGCTGCAGCTCTGGCGGAGCCTCGGTCAGTGGGTGGGCGGCCTCGGCATGACGGTCTTCGTCTACGCGGTGGCGCGCCCCGATGAGGACGCGTTTCAGGTGATGACCGCCGAGCTGTCGGTGGGCGAGCTCGAGCTGGGGCCCGGCGCGGCGATGCGCCGGCTGCTCGCGATCTACGCCGGGCTGACCGCGCTCTCGGTCGGCCTCTTCGCCGCGCTCGGCATGCCGCCGTGGGAGGCGCTCAACCACGGGCTCACCGGGATCGCCACCGCGGGCATGACCGTCACCGACGACAGCTTCCGGGGCTACGGACCCCCGCTGAAGCTCGCGGCGATGCTCGTCATGTTGCTCGGCGGCGTCAGCATGGTGTCTCACCACCTCCTCCTCTTCCGCCGTCGGCTCGGCGCGCTGCTGCGGCGGACCGAGCTCCGCACCGTCGCGGCGCTGCTGCTCCTCGGCGGCGCGGTCGCCGTGGGCGCGCACGTCCGCCTCGGCGCGGGCGGCGGCACGCTCGACGCCGCGTTCACCTGGGTCTCCGCGCTCACCACCTGCGGGTTCAGCGCGGTGGACCTCGCCGCCTACCCGGCGCCGCTGCTGCTGCTGCTCGGGGTCGCGATGGTCGTCGGGGCCGAGAGCGGCTCCACCTGCGGCGGCATCAAAGCGCGGCGCCTGGCCTGGCTGCTGCGGGGCGTCGTCGGCCGCGTCGGGTGGGAGGCCACGCATCAAGAGCGGCGGCCGGCGCACCGCTTCGACGGCGAGCGGGTCGAGCCCGAGGAGGCGGCGAGACAGATGCAGTCGGCGGGCGTCGTGGCCTCGCTCTGGCTGCTGATCATCCTGGCGGCCGCCCTCGGCGCGCAGCTCCTCGGCGCCGGCGCCGCCCCCTTCGACGACGTGCTCTTCGACTGCGCGTCCGCGCTCGGGGGCGTGGGGCTGAGCGCGGGCTGGGTCTCGAGCGGCATGCCCGACGCGAGCAAGATCGGCCTCGCGCTGATGATGTGGATGGGCCGCCTCGAGGTGCTCGCGGTCCTGGTGCTGATCTTCGCGCCCATTCGCGGCCTGCTCGCTCGCCGGCTCACCGTGCCGATCGAAGATCGCTGACGTGCGGTGCAGATCGTCGCGCCGTGGCGGCGCTGCGGCCGCGTGGGCGTCGTAGAGGGCCGTGCTCCCGCCGGGCGTGAGGGCACCGTCCTTGCGTGATCTCCTCGAGGACCCACGCGGAAGGAGAACACACGTGGAGACACGACATGGAACCGACAACGGTCGGAGCCGTCACGCGACGGCCCTGAGCCGATCCTCCGAGGCGACCAGCCCGGATCTGACCGAGAAGGCGAAGCGGGAGGCGAAGAGCCGCGCTCAGGACGCCAAGCAGCAAGTCGCGGCGATGGCGGACATGGGGCGCGACCAGGTCGCTGGCCAGCTCGAGGCCGTCAGCCGCGCTTTCAAGACGAGCGCCGAGCAGCTGCGCGCCGAGGGCCAGGAGGCCGGCTCCTACGTCGAGGCTATCGGTGATCAGGCGGACCGCGCGGCGCGCTACCTGCGCGACCGCGACGCCGCCGCCCTCACCGAGGACGTCTCGCGAACCGCCCGCGCCAACCCCGCGCTCTTCCTCGGCGGCTGCGCGCTCGTCGGCTTCGCGATCGGGCGCTTCCTCAACGCCAGCCCGCCGCGCCGCGAGCCCGAGCTCCCCGCGCGGGTCACCGACCCCGCGTGGACCGGACCGGAGGAGTACTGATGCAGGCCCAGCAGATCCCGCGGAGCAACGGCCACGGCCCGGCGCGCGTCGATCTCGAGGAGCGGAAGATCGGTCAGCTGATGAGCGCGATCTCGAGGGACACCTCGCTGCTCGTCGATCAGGAGCTCGAGCTCTTCCGTCGCGAGATGGACGCGCGCATCAGCCGCGTGGAGAAGCACGGCGCGGTGCTCGGGGCCGGGAGCCTGATCGCGTACGTCGGCGTCCTCGCGCTGACGGCCGCGCTGATCCTCGGGCTCGCCACGTTCATGAGCGGCTGGATCGCCGCCCTCCTCGTCGGCGCGCTCTACGCGGGGATCGGCGGGGTGATGGTCCTGCGCGGCAAGCGGAAGCTCGCCGAGACCGAGCTCCGACCCGACAAGACCATTCGCAGCGTGAAGACCGACGCCTGGACCCTGAAGGAGGCGGCCCGATGAACGACGACAACAATGACATTCAGGAGCTCCGCGCCAACATCGTGGAGACCCGAGAGCGGCTCGCCGCGGAGGTCGAGGAGGTCGGCGACCGGCTGACCCCGGGCCACGCCAAGGAGGTCGCGAAGGAGAAGATCTTGGAAGCCAAGGACCAAGCCATCGAGACGGCGCGAGACGGCGCCATCCGCGCGGGCCGCACGTTCGCGGACACCGTGAGAGACAACCCCATCCCCACCGCCATGGTCGCGGTCGGCGCCGGCTGGCTGCTCTACGAGACCTTCGGCCCCAAGCGGAAGGTCGAGCGGGTCGCGCGCGACGCCGCGTCCAGCGCCCGCGGCGCGGTGGCCGACACGGCCGACGTCGCGCGCGCGAAGCTCGAGCGAGCCGGATCCGTCGCCGGTGACAAGGCGGCGCGGGTCCGCGATCGCGCGAGCGAGCTCGTCGACGAGGGGCGCTACCAGGCGCAGCGGGGCTGGGTCCGCACGCAGGACGCGTACGACGCCCAGCCGCTGGCGTTCGGGGCCGCGGCCCTCGTCGCCGGCATCGGGCTCGGCATGCTCATGCCCTCCACCCGACGCGAGGACGAGCTGCTCGGCGAGCGTCGCCAGCAGGTGATCGATCGCGCCAAGCACCTCGGCGAGGAGGCCAAGCAGGTCGCGCTCGCCTCGGCCCGCGAGGGCGCCCAGCGCGCGGAGCAGACCGCGAAGCGCGAGGTGCGACGGAGCGAGCTGCCCAGCAACGGCCGCTCGTACAGCTAGCTTTCTGGGCAGGGGCGGGTCCGCCCCCGCCCCCCCGCTGCGCCGGCACAACGATGTTCGCTCCGGCTACGCCTCCGCAAACATCGCTGCGCCTGCTCCGCGGGGCCCCCCCACCCACTCCGGGACCTCGCTCCGCTCGGCCCCGACCCCGGCGCGGGGCGCCGGGGGCCCTGCGGCTCGCGCTCGTGCTGCGCGCGAGCTGGCCGCCCGCTGCCGCGGGATCGAACACAGGTGGGGTGGCGCGTGGGGCGACTTCGCTTCGCTCGTCGCCTGCCGTCGTCTCGGGTCAGTCGTCGCGGTAGCGGGCTTGGGCTGCCGCGCCATTCAGGACGGGGCCGAATTCGCGCGTCTGGTTCGCCTCGTCGATGAGCTGGCGGAGCAACGTGGTCTTCCCGACCCGCCGGGCCCCGAGGAGCACGATGGCGCGCTGCACGGGTCTTCGCGCGAGCTCGATCAGCGGATCGAAGTAGCCTCGTCGAGGCCACGCCGCGGCGGGATCCTGCCACTCCGGGTTCGACCACCACGGGTTGTCGCGTGACAGGCGCTCCGCCACCGCCGCTCGATCGATGTCCAGCACCGTCGATCAAGCTATGTCGGCTTTGCTTAGATGAAAAGCCGTCGTTTTGTTGCGCAATTTCAGCTCGTTAGCGGCGGCGTTTCGTGATCCGCGTGGCCTCGTCGTCGAGCTTGGTGGCTTGGGGCGTGAGGCGCGGAACGGGGCCCGAGCTCGTCAGGCGGCGCGGCGCGAGGTCTCCCCTCGTAGCTCCGCCCGGTAGCGATCGAAGGTGCGGGCCCCGGCCCGCAGACGCATGAGCGCGCCCTCCGCCATCCATCGCGCGCGCTCCGGCGCCTCCGCCACGAGGGGCTCGAGGACCTCGTCGGCCCACTGCGCGTAGTGCTTCTCGTCGATGTGCTCGTGGAGGCTGTAGTAGCGACAGGCGATCTTGCTGACGCCCAGTCTGGTCAGGCCCTCCTTCACCTTCGCGCACCGATCCGGCGCCGTGAGCTCGACCGCGCCCAGCGCGCCCACCGAGTGGAACGCCCAGCGCCGGTTGTAGGCCAGGCCCATCAGGGTGTTGCAGACCGAGAGCGCCTCCCACGTGGGCTCGATGTCGAGCCCGGCGACCTCGAGCTCCTCGGTCAGCGCGTCGAGCATCGGCCCGTGCATGCCCCGCTCGCGTCCGCGGCCCATCTCGTCCCAGTAGTTGTTGGCGAGCTCGAGCTTCGCGCGGGTGGGGAGGCGCCGCTGCGTCAGCGCGACCAGGTCGTCGAAGCCCGCCTCCGTGGCCAGCTCTTGACCGAGGAACCACCTCATCTCGTCCCGCGTCGCCTCCTCCGCCAGCCAGTCGAAGAGGGGATCGTGCTGGCCCGGCCCATCGACGCGGAGGGCGGCGAACCACGCCACGAAGGCCTTGGGCTCGCGGGGAGCCCCGGCCGCGCGCTCGCGCACCGCGTCACGCTCGGCGCGGAGATACCGCTCCTCGGCGTGAAGGACCGGGACATCGGCCTCGGGGTCGAACGGGGCGGAGGGATCGGCCGGGCGAAGGCGCCGGACGTTGAGCTCGTAGAGCGAGCGGTGCAGTGAATCCAGGGATGTCGACATGCTCGCCTGCGCTGCAAGACGACGACCAGCCTCGCGGTGGTCGCCGGCGCGCGCTCGGCCGTGGCGACCCGCCCCGTCGGGCGGGTCCGGGCGGCCCACCTCCGCCTGGTTCGAGCTCGACAAACCGCGGCGCGCGGCGGCGTGCGGCTTGCAGTGCTCCGCATCCGTGTCGACACACCCCACTCACGTCGTCAGCGGTGTCACTTCGCCTTGTGGTGATGGATACCGCGTCGCTTGGCAGATCAATCCGCACATGCGCGTGGGGAGCACCCGGCGCGCTCGGGTCCGGGCGCAGCACGCCGCGCTGCTCCGCGCGTTGACCGAGGGCGGAGCGCGCCTCCTGCAGCTGCCGTTCGTGCCCGGCTGCTACGACAGCGTCTTCATGAAGGATCCGGCGCTCCTCGCGCGCCGGCCCGACGGTCGGATGTCCGCTCTGCTGGCTCGCCCTCGCCACGCGCAGCGCGCGGAGGAGGTGGTCGCCCGGCGCGCGCAGCTCGAGGCCGCGGGCTTCGAGGTGGACGAGTGCGCGAGCCACCTGGAGGGGGGAGACGTCGTGCGGGTGGGAGAGCGCTACCTCCTGGGCCACGGCTTCCGCTCCGACTCCGCCGCCGCGCGGGCGATCGAGAGATTCAGCGGCCGCGAGGTGACCTCGATCGAGCTCATCGACGAGGCCTTCTACCACCTCGACACGGCGGTGGCGCACCTCTCGGGGGGAGAGCTGCTCGTCGCCGAGGGGGCGCTCCGGCCGTCGGACGTCGAGCGTCTCGCCGCGCTCGAGGAAGTGAGTCACGTCGAGGTGATCCCTCGCGACGAGGCGATGGCCTTCGCGACCAACCTGGTCCAGCTCGGGGACCGAGTGGTCCTCGCGGCGGGCGCGCGACGGACGCTGGCGACGCTCGCCTCGTGGGGCTACCGACCGGTGCCGGTCGAGCTGGACCAGTTCCTCGCCGCCGGCGGCAGCGCGGCTTGCCTCGTCGCGGAGATCCACGCGCTCGAGGTGACGCAGCTCCGCGCGGTGGCCGCTTGACGGGGAGGGTTGGCGCCGCCGCCCTCGCACCTAGCTCGCCTGTCCATGCCCGCGCGGCGCTTCGACCCCTGGGAGCTCGGCACCCCCGAGCGCGACTGGGCGACCCTGGTCGAGGGTCTGCCGGGCTGGGATCCCCCGCGCGCGCCGCTCGTCGTGGTGACGCCGCACCCCGACGACGAGACGCTGGGCGCCGGAGGGCTCATCGCGTGCTGGGGCGCGCGCGGGTGGCCCGTCCACGTCGTCGTCGTAACGGATGGGGAGGCGGCGCCGGTCGCCCACCCCGACCTCGCCGGCGCGCGGTGGACGGAGCTCCAGGCGGCCCTGACCGCGCTGGGCGCGAGCCACGCCCGGGTGACCCGGCTCGGGCTCCCGGACGGCGACGTCGCGAGCTACGAGGCGTGGCTAGCCGGCAGGATCGTGGAGCTCGTCCCTCCGCCGGCGCTGCTCGTCGGGCCGTACGCGCGCGACGGTCACCCGGATCACGAGGGCGTGGCGCGCGCGTGTCGGGCGGCCGCCGCCGCGCGTCGGATCGCGCGCGTGGAGTTCCCCGTCTGGGCGTGGCACCACGCCGAGGTCTCCGAGCTCGCGCGCGAGCGACTCTGCCGGTTCCACCTGGACGCCGAGGGCCTCGCGGCGAAGCGGCGCGCCCTCGACTGCTACCGCAGCCAGCTCGCTCCCGAGCGCGGGCGCCCGGTCATCCCCCCGCACGTGCTTCCCTACTTCCACCGCGCGGACGAGGTCTACGTATTGTGTCAGTGAACCAGACCAGGCCGTGGTCCCCGGCCGCGTTCGAGGCGCGCTTCGCGGCCGACCCCGACCCGTGGTCGTTCCGGACCAGCGCCTACGAGCGCTCCCGCTATTCGGCGCTGCTGTCGGCGCTCGGCGGGCGTCGCTTCGAGCGGGCCCTCGAGCCCGGATGCGCGAACGGAGAGCTCACCGCCCAGCTCGCGACGACGGCGGAGCGCGTGATCGCCTTCGACGTGTCTCCCACGGCGGCCGCCCTCGCCCGCGAGCGTTGCGCGGCTCTGGCCGGGGTGACCATCGACGTCCGCGACCTGCGCGACCCCTGCCCGCCGGGGCCCTTCGACCTCGTCGTGCTCAGCGAGGTCGGCTACTACTTCACCTCTCGCGAGCTCGATGCGATCGGCGGCGGCCTCGTGGCCCAGCTCGCGCCGGGCGGCGCGCTGCTCGCGGGTCACTGGCAGGGGCGGAGCGCCGACCATCGTCTGCACGGTGACGAGGTGCACGCCGTCCTCGACGGCCTCGACGGCCTCCGTCCACGACGTCGTGAGCGCCACCCCGGCTTTCGCGTCGACGTCTGGGAGCGCGCGTGACGCCAACGGCGGGGGTGGTGATCCCGGCCAGGGACGAGGCGCGCACCGTGGGCGACGCGGTCCGGACGGCGCGGCGCGCCCTGCGGCGGGCCGGCCTCGGGTGGGCGCCGGTGGTGGTCGTCGCCGATGGCTGCGCCGACGACACGGCCGCCGTCGCCGCGGAGGCGGGGGCCCTGGTGGTCGAGACGCGCGCGGGCTGCGTCGGGGCCGCGCGCGCGGCGGGCGCTCGCGCGCTGCTCTCGACGCTCGGCGCGGACCCGGCGCGGACCTGGATCGCGAGCACCGACGCGGACACCCGGGTCCCCGTCCGCTGGATCGAGCGTCACCTCGACGCCGCGAGGGCGGGGGTCCACGCGCTGGCCGGCGTCGTCCGGGTGGGGAGCTTCTCCGAGCACCCCGAGGGGGCGCGGGCCCGCTTCGCGGCGCGCTACGAGCTCCGCTCGGACGGTACGCATCCTCACGTGCACGGCGCGAACCTCGGGGTGAGAGCCGACGCCTACCTCGCGGTCGGTGGGTTCCCGTCGCTGCCGGTAGCGGAGGACCACGCGCTCTGGCGAGCGCTCGGGGAGGCGGGGTTCCGTCGGCAGGCCTCCACCCGCGTGTGGGTCACGACCAGCGGGCGGCGCCGCGGCCGCGCGCCGCGCGGGTTCGCGACGACCCTCTCCCAGTGGACCGGGGCCGCGGGGTGATCGAGCGCGCCCGCGAGCTGTTGCGCCGGGGAGCCCTCGACCTACCGCTGCCCGGCGCCGGCGCCACCCCGGAGCGCCTCGAGCGGCTCTTCGAGGTGGCTCGAGCGGACGTGGCCCTCGCTCGGATCGTCGAGGCGCACTGCGACGCCGTCGCGATCCTGGCGGAGGCCGGCGAGGCGCCCGCGCCCGGGGCGCTCTACGGGGTGTGGGCCTCCGAGGGCAGAGGGGCCCGCGTGCGGCTCGGCCCCGACTCGCGCGTCTCCGGCGCGAAGCGCTTCTGTAGCGGCGGCCTCGCGCTCGACCGGGCCCTCGTCACGGCCTGGCGAGGGGAGGAGGCGTGGTTGGTCGAGGTGTCGCTCGACGGCGCCTCGGTGCGCGCGGCGCCCGCCGACTGGGCGACCCCCGCCTTCGCGTCCACCGAGACGCGCACCGTCCGCTTCGAGCGGCACCCCGCCCGCCCGGTCGGCGGTCCGGGCTTCTACCTCTCCCGCCCCGGCTTCTGGCACGGGGCGCTCGCCCCGGCCGCCTGCTGGGCGGGCGGCGCGCGGGGGATCGTCGACGCGGCCGGCCGCCGCACGCGGGACACGGCCCACGCGCTCGCCCACCGCGGCGCGCTCGAGGCCTGCGCGTACGCTTGCCGCGCGGTCCTGGAGAGCGCGGCGAGGGAGTGCGACGCCGCCCCGGCCGACGCGCGTGCGGCGGAGGTGCGGGCCCTGGCCGTCCGTCAGGTGGTGGAGCGCCAGGTCACGACGCTGCTCGACCGCGCCGGGCGCCTGCTCGGACCGGGTCCGCTCGCCTTCGACGCCGACCTCGCGCGCCGCGTGGCGGAGGTCGGGCTGTACGTTCGCCAGCACCACGCCGAGCGAGACCTCGAGCGACTCGGTCGGCTGCTCACGGCGGGGTGAGCCCGCCGCGGCGGCCGGGGGACGGCCCCCCTGGCTACTCCGCCGCGCGCGCTGGACAGGCAGAGGGCCCCACCTGTATCCCCGCGTCTCGGTCGACCTCGCTCTCTCCGTCCACCCACCCGGAGGCGAGGGAGGGGTGGCGACGGGGGCGCAAACATTCGTTGCACGATGTGTTTGACACCGCGGTGGAGTGCTCCACGCGCGAGGGCAAACCCGGGCGCGGGTCGGCGTCGGGGGACGAGGGGGCGGGCGAGAGCTCCGGGCGAGGGATGCGAGTGGTCATGGGATCCGTCGCTTGCAGGGGCCGGGCCGCTCGGTGGCCGACCCCTTGCAGACGTCAGGGCTCATGCGGAGCATGCTCGCCCTCGGATCGCTCGTCTGGATCGTCGCCCTCGCCGCGACCTGGTCGATGGGCCGCCTCGCGGTGCTCGCCCTGACCCTGATCGGGTTGGCGCTCGGGACCTGGGTGCGGGTGCGGTGGTCCCGGCCGCGGCGGCCCGACGCCGAGGACCCCGCGCCGCCGGCGTGGCCCTTCGTCTCGGTGCACGTGCCCATCTGCAACGAGCCGCCGGAGCTCGTGCGCGAGACGCTGGAGGCGCTCGCGCGGGTCCGCTACCCGGCGTTCGAGGTCATCGTCCTCGACAACAACACCGACGACCCCGCGCTCTGGCGTCCGGTGCGCGCGCGCTGCGCGGCGCTCGGGCCGCGCTTCCGCTTCGAGCACGTGCCCCACATGGAGGGCTTCAAGGCGGGCGCGCTGAACCGGTGCCTCGAGCTGAGCGATCCGCGCGCCGAGTACGTCTTCGTGGCCGACGCCGACTACGTCGTCGAGCCCGAGGCGCTGGAGCTGGCCGTGCGCTGCGCCCGCGGAGAGGACGCGACCTACGTGCAGTTCCCGCAGGCGTACCGCAACGTGGCGTCCGGGACGGAGGGGCTCCGCGCTCACTACCGCCACTACTTCGCCGCGGTCCTGCCGACGGCGCAGGCGCTGGGGGCCCCGCTGCTCACCGGCACCATGTGCCTCGTCTCGGTGGCGGCGCTCCGCGAGGTCGGCGGCTGGAGCGACGCGTCGATCACCGAGGACGCGCAGCTCGGGATCGAGCTGCTCCGGAGAGGTCACCGCGGGCGATACGTCGACCGGGTGATCGGCCGCGGGCTGATGCCGACCTCCCTCTCGGCGCTCCGCGCCCAGCGGCGTCGCTGGGTCTTCGGCAACGCGCAGACGCTCGCCAGCCTGCGGCTCGCGGACCTCCGTCGGCTCGGCCTCCGGCGCGTGGCCGCGGTGGCCTTGCAGCTGACCGCGTGGTTCGAGCCGGGGATCGCGGTCTGGGTCACCACGCTGGCCGCCCTCGCCCTCGCGGCGGTGGGCGCGCCGTGGGCCACCGAGATCGCCCTCGCCACCGGCGGCCTCGTCGCGGCCTGGTGGGTCTTCCCGCTGCTGTGGGAGTGGGCCGGGTCCGGCGACCTCCGGCGCGCGGTCAAGGCCCGGCTCGTCAGCGCCGCCCTCAGCTGGGAGGCCAGCAGCGCGTGGCTCGAGGCCTGGTTCGGCGTGCGTCTGCCCTTCGTGCGCACCGACAAGGGCGCGGCGGGTGCGCTCCGGTTGCGCGACTGCGGCCCCGTCCTGGGCGTGGCCGCCACGTTCCTCGTCGGCGCGGGCCTCGCCCTCCTCCTCGGGGCCCCGGCCCTCGTCCTCGCCGCCGCCGGGTGCGCCCTGGTGCTCGGCGGCACCGTCTACACCCGCCGCGAGCTCGCGGCCGCCGAGCGCGTCCGCGCGCTGCACTGAACTCGACGAGAACTCGAAACAGGAGCCATTCATGAACACCGACTCGAGGCCCCGGATCACCGTGGCCATCCCCACTTACGACCGCGCGCACATCCTCGACCGCGCCATTCGCGCCGCGCTCGAGCAGAGCTACCCGGACACCGACGTGCTCGTGGTGGACGACGGCAGCCGCGACGACACCGCCCGGGTGCTCCGCGCCTACGAGCGCGAGCCCCGCTTCGGCGCGATCCGGCTCGGGCGCAACGTCGGGACCGCGCGCGCCAAGAACGTCGCCATCGCGCTCGGCGACTACGACGCGATCACGTTCCACGACTCCGACGACGTCCCCAGCCCCAACAAGGTCCTGCTCCAGCAGCGCGCCATGTGTCTGCCGGACTACCGCGCCAACCCCATCCTCGACTGGGCCTCCATCGACCACGAGCCCGGCTGCCCGGTCCCGGTGGACGTGGTGGTCGGGGCGTACGACTTCATCACCCGCGACGGCGCGGTGCACCGCATCGACAAGCAGCTCTCGCTCGTCGACGACTTCTTCCCCAACCTCCAGTTCCCGTCGCGGGTCGCGGGCGAGTGGATCCTCGTCAACGCCGGCCTCTTCCGGCGGCGCGTGTTCTCGGAGCTCGGGGGCTACCTCCCCTCCGTGGAGGAGGACCGAGAGCTTCGCAACCGCATCCTGGCGGCCGGCTACGTCGTGTACTTCCAGCACGAGTCCCTGCTCACCAAGATCGAGGAGGCAGACTCGCTCACCGTGAAGGACGACACCGGCTTCGAGTCGGAGGAGCGCCTCCGCGACCGGAGCGAGGTGTGGGAGCGCACCCGCGCGTACCGCGGCGGTCTCTGGGGCGACGCGGTGAAGGCGGCGCACCGCTCGCCGATCGACCTGGCGGAGCTCGAGGTCGAGGAGGTGCTCGGCTCCCTCTCTCCCCACCCGGCCCCCGACGTGCCCATGACCGCGCCCACTCGCGCGCGACTGGAGCGGCTCTTCGGGCCGGCCGCGCTGGAGGCCGCCGAGTGATCCCTGCGGGCGACGACTTCGTCTACGGCGTCGCCGCCTCCTCGTACCAGATCGAGGGGGCGCTCGACGCCGACGGCCGCGGCCCCGACGTGTGGGACATGTTCTGCCGTCAGCCCGGCCGCGTGCGAGAGGGGCACGACGCGTCGATCGCCTGCGCCCACTACGACCGATGGGCCGGCGACGTCGCGCTGATCGCGGACCTGGGCGTGGACGCGTACCGCCTCTCGATCAGCTGGCCCCGCGTCCTGCCCGAGGGGGTGGGGCGCGTGGAGCCGCGCGGCCTCGACTTCTACGAGCGGGTGGTGGACGCGCTCCTCGAGCGGGGCGTCCAGCCGTGGGTCACCCTCTTCCACTGGGACTACCCCCTCGCGCTGTTCCACCGGGGCGGCTGGCTGAACCGTGACTCGGCGCGCTGGTTCGGCGACTACGCCGACCACGTGGCCGCGCGGCTGGGGGATCGGGTGAAGCACTGGATGACGCTCAACGAGCCGCAGTGCTTCCTCGGACTCGGCCACTCGATGGGGCGGCACGCCCCGGGCCTTCGCCTGGGCGCGGCCGAGGTGCTGCGCGCGACCCACCACGCCCTCATGGCGCACGGGGACGCGACCCGCGCGGTGCGCGCCCGGTCGCCCGGCGCGCGGGTCGGGTGGGCGCCCGTCGCCTGGATCACCTACCCGGCGCGAGACGAGGAGGCGCTCGTCGCCGAGGCGCGTCGCCGGACCTTCGGCTTCGATCCGCAGCTCGAGGCGTGGACCTTCAACAACGTCTGGTACGCGGACGCGGTGCTGCGCGGCAGCTACCCGGAGGAGGCGTGGCGCCGGCTGGGTGGGCTCGTCCCCGACGTGCGCCCGGGCGACATGGAGCGCATGAGCCCCGCGATCGACTTCTACGGGATGAACTACTACCACGGCAGCCCCATTCACGAGGCCTCCGAAGCGCCGGTCCTGCTGCCCCGTCGACCGCGAGGCCACGCGGAGACGATGATGGGCTGGTCCGTCGACGAGGACGGCCTCCGGTGGGGGATGCGCTTCCTCCACGAGCGCTACGGGCTGCCGCTCGTCGTGACCGAGAACGGCATCGCGAACATGGACTGGGTGCACGCGGACGGCTCCGTGTCCGACCCGCAGCGCGTGGACTACCTCCGGCGGCACCTCGGGGCGGTGGCGCGCGCCCGGGCGGAGGGGGTCCCGGTGGAGGGCTACTTCCACTGGTCCATCCTCGACAACTTCGAGTGGGAGCTCGGCTACAGCCGACGGTTCGGCCTGGTCTACGTCGACTTCGAGACCCAGCGCCGGACCCCCAAGGCCTCCTACCACGCCTATCGGGAGATCCTCCGCGCGCGGTGAGGCGCTGGCGAAGCGCCGAACGCTGCCTACGACACCTACAGGACGGGAGGCGCGGGTGGAGACTTGGTTCGGAGGGTGGGCGCGGCTGGCGGACACGGCGGCCTCGGCCCTCGCCATCTACGTGGCGGTGGTCGTGCTGCTGCGCCTCTTCGGCAAGCGCGCGACGTCGAAGATGAACAACTTCGACTGGGTGGCGACGGTCGCGGTCGGCGCCATCGCCTCCTCCGGCGTGATCCTCGAGGACGTGGCCGTCAGCGACGCGGTGGCCGCGATCACGGCGCTCCTCGCGGCCCAGTGGGTGCTCCACCAGGGCATCCTGCGGAGTGAGCGGATCTGCGAGATCTTCAAGGCGGAGCCGGTGCTGCTGCTGCACCGCGGGCGTCTGCTGGAGGGCGCGATGCGTCGGGAGCGGGTCAGCGAGCCCGAGGTGCTCTCGGCGCTGAGGGAGGCGGGCATCGCGAGGCTGGAGGACGCGCAGTGGGTCGTGCTCGAGGCCGACGCGACCCTGAGCGTCGTGCCCACGCAACAAGCACCCGAGTCGCTCGAGCAGGCGGACGCGCTGGAGAACGTCGACGCGGGCTCCCTTCGGGAGTCGTGAACCTCACCGCCCCTCCGCCTGGCCCTCGTCGACCGCCGGGTGCGACTCGTCCCCGTCGGGCTCGAGCAGGAGGTTGCTCGCGTAGCCGTGCACCACGACCGAGACGAGGATGGTCAGCGCGGCCACGCGCCAGACGACGTCGAGGTCCTCGAAGGTGGCGTGGGTGTGCCCGTACGCCAGGTAGAAGACGGTCCCGAGCCCACGCACCCCGAAGAACGCCACCTTCTGACACTCCGGGCCGGGCGCGCCTCGCCGGAGCATCGCGAGGAGCCCGAGCGCGGGCCGGACCACGAGGACGAGGCCGACGGCGAAGGCCACCTCCCGCCAGTCGAGCGCCCCGAGCACGCGGGTCATCAGGAAGGTGCCGAGCCAGACCATGCCCACCGCCATGAGCACGCCCTCGAGCTGGTCGGCGCCGTGGTGGAGGAGGCGCTCGTGGCCCTCGCCGTCGTGCTCCTCCTCGCGGGCTCGCGCGCGCCAGACCCGGGCCGCGCAGAACACGGCGAGGAACCCGTAGCCGTCGACCGCCTCGGTCACGCCGTACACCAGCAGCGTGCCGCCGAGCACCATCACCACCGAGTTGGGCGCGCCCTGCTTCGCGTCCCCCCAGCGCGAGAACCCGACGCCCGCCACCGCGCGGCCGCCGAGGTAGCCCATCGCCAGCCCCGCGAGGACGCGCCAGCCGACGTCGAAGAGCGCCCACTCCCCGAGCCAGCCGAGCGACGCGCCCAGCCCATGGCTCGCGAGCCCGATCGCGAGGGCGACGAAGGGGAAGGCCAGCCCGTCGTTGAGGCCCGCCTCGGCGGTCAGCGCGAACTCCATGTCCCCGTCGCCCTCCCCCGGCGGGGCGACCCGCACCGACTGGGCGAGCACCGGATCGGTGGGCGCGAGGACCGCCGCCACCAGCAGCGCCGAGCCGAGCCCGAGGCCGAGGACTCCCCACCCGAGCGCCGCCACCGCGGCGACCGACAGCGGCATCGTGATCGCGAGGAGGCGCCAGACGGTGCCCCAGCGTCGCCAGTCGAGCGGGGTGTCGATCGCCAGCCCGGCGCCCATCAACGACACGATCACGACGAGCTCCGCGAAGTGCTCGACCACCTTCGCGCCGCGATCGGAGGCGAGCGGATCGGGACCCTCCAGCCCGAGCGCCGCCAGCCCGACGCCGAGCAGCACGTAGAGGAGCGGGAAGTTGAGGGCCCGGAGGCGCGCCAGGGCGGGCTGCAGGGTGAGCCCGACGAGCGCGAGCCCGAGCGCGGCATAGATCACATCCCGCGCGTCGATCGTGAGCCACATCCGCGAGACCCTCCCTAGGTCCAGCCGACGCCAGCGGTAGATCCATCGTGCTCGCCGCCGGGGAGAAGAAATCGGGAACGATGTCCGCGCGGGCGGGTACTGGGGGACGTGAGCCTGATTCGACACACCCTCGCCCTGACCCTCGCCCTCGGTTCGCTCCCGGCCGCGGCCCACGCGGACGAGCCGCTCACCGTGGCCCTCGACGCCGACGTCCCGGTCGACGCGGACGCGTTCCGTGACGGGTTGGCCGCCGACCTCGACGAGGTCGTGCGGCTCGGCGATCCGTCGGCGGCGCGGCTCCGGATCGCCATGCGCGAGGACGAGGTGGAGCTGTCCTACCGCGACGGCGCGGCCTCGCGAACGCGGCGCGTGGCGCTGCCGGCGGATCGCGGCGAGGCGACCGCGAGCCTCGTGTTGATCGCCTCGAACCTGGTGCGCGATCCGACCGATGCGATGATCGCTGCCCCGGCGCCGGCCCCGCCTCCCGGCGAGGTGTCGGCCCCCGCCGTCCCCCTCGCCGAGCCGCTCGACCTGGCGTCGCGCCGGCCGTTCCGACTCGGCCTCGGCCTGCTCGGCGGCGCGGCCTCCACCGCGACGGGCGTGGAGGGCTACGGCTACTTCGGCGTCGACCTGATGGGCACCGTCCACCCGCACCTCGCGGTCGGCGTCACCCGCCTGTCCCTCGGCCCCGGCTTCTCGAACATCGAGAGCTTCATCTTCAGCCTGCAGGGCACGCCGACCCTCGAGGCCTTCGTGTTCGTCGATCCGCGCGTCCAGCTGTACGCGCAGGTCGGCGTCGCGCTCCAGGGGCGCGCCCAGACCAACGCCCGCGAGGGCCACTTCCAGGCGGCGGCGTTCGTCGGCGCCGGCGCGCGGTTCTGGCTCACCGACTGGCTCACGATCGGCGTCGAGATCGGCCTCCACGTGGTCGCCACCGACGCGTTCGTGATGGGCAACGTCGCGCTTCCGCAGGGCTCGATCGCGGGCTCCGGAGGTGTGAGCCTCGGGTTCAGCTTCTGAGGGGCGATGTCCGGGACCGACACGAGAGACGTGACCGGGGGCTGGGGGGACGCGGAGGCGGCCGCCGACGCCGACGACCTCGTCTGGCGTCTGCGGGCCGGAGAGCGCTCGGCCCTCGCGGAGGTGTACGACCGTCACCGCGACCACGTCCGGCGCTTCGCCCAGCGGCTCGTCGCGGACGCCGCGGCCGCCGAGGACCTCGTGCAGGACGTCTTCCTGGCGCTGCCGAAGGCGATCGGGCGCTTCGAGGGGCGCGGCACGCTGCGCGCGTTCCTGATCTCGATCGCGCTCAACCACTGCCGCCATCACGTCCGCGCCGCGGCCCGCCGCCGAGCGGCCTCGGAGCGCATGGCGCGGATGAGCGCGCCGGACCCGGCCGCCACGCCGAGCGACTGCTCGCAGCGCCGTGAGCTCGCGGACGCCATGGCCCGCGCGCTCGATCGCCTGCCGCTCGATCAGCGCATCGCCTTCGTGCTCTCCGTCATCGAGGAGCGCTCGAGCCAGGAGGTCTCTGCGCTGATCGGCGCGCCGGAGGCGACGGTGCGCACGCGGGTCCTGCGCGCGCGCCGCAAGCTGCAGGCGCACCTCGAGCGGGAGGGGGTTCGATGACCGAGCTCGACGACGCGGTCGCGGCCTTCCGCGAGACCCAGGATCGCGATCGCGGCGACGCCGAGGCCGGCCGGCGCCGCCTGCTGCGCGCCGTGGTGCGTCGTGACCGCCGCCGCAAGCTGGGCGTCGCCGCGGCCCTCGCGCTCGCCCTCGTCGCGACGAACTCCACCACGTGGGCGTGGTCCACGGGCCGCCTCGACGGCGTCGCGGCGTGGCTCGGAGCGAGCGCCGCCGAGCCGACCCGCGGCGAAGCGTCCCGAGGCGCTCCCGCCACGAGGGGGCCGGCGTCGGAGCCGGCGCCGCCGGAGGCGCACCCGCGGACCGAGCGGCCGACGACGCCGCCGGTGCCGGCCGTCGCGCCGCCGCCGGCTCCTCGAGCGCGCGCGGAGACGCTCGACCGCCCGCGCGGGGCCTCGCGGACGCCCCGGTCGCCGACGCGTCGGACGCCCTCGGTCGCGGCCGCCCCCGCCGCGAGCGCGCCGCTCCCCGAGTCGCGCGCCGCCGCGGCGGACGACCCGCGCGCGGACACCGAGCCCTCGGGAGACGACGCGCTCGCGGCGGCGCTCCGCGCGCTCGACGCGCCCAGCGGCTCGACCGCCGACCCGGATCGGCGCGCGTTCGCGTCGGCGCACCGCCTCCACCACGGAGGCGCGACGCCGCTCGCCGCGCTGCGCGCGTGGGATCGCTACCTGGCGCTCTACCCGCGGGGCCGCTTCGTCCCCGAGGCGCGCTTCAACCGGGCGGTGACGCTGCTCCGGCTCCATCGCGACGACGCCGCGCGCGCCGCCCTGCGACCCTTCGCGGAGGGCGCCTTCGAGGGCCTACGCCAGCGCGAGGCGCGCGCGCTGCTCGAGGCGCTCGACCGCGGCACGCTGCGTCGCTGACAACTGCGCCGCCGACGGGCCGCGCCGCGCTCCGGAGGGAGACGCGCTTCGAAATCTCGAATCGGTCGCGGCTCAGCAGGAAAAAAGCTGGTCGAACGCAGATGGGTTACGACGGGAGAAGCTTCGAAGCTGTTTCGTCGCAGCTCGACAGCGATTTCGAAGCATTTTTCCTTCTCGAACGCAGCCGGCCAGCGATTTTCCAGCTTCGACGCTTCCGGGTCGACGATGGACAGCGATTTCGCGGCGTGAATGCTTCCGGAACGCAGCAGATCCGAGATTTTTCGCAGTTCCCCACGAAACCGGCCGTCGCGAGCCTCGATGAGGGGTGCGAACGCGTCGTACGGGGGTCGGCACGAGGTCGGACCCCGGGCGGCGCCCGCACCGAAGAGGTCCGAGATGCCGGCTCCGAACTACGCACACTACGTCTCCCCCACCCGCTTCAGCGCCGCCGACGGCGTCGTGCTGGGCATGCAGCTCATCACCGCCGGGAGCCCGATCGAGGCCCCGCGCCCGCGTCAGGCGCTCCGGCGCATGCGCGACGAGGTCGTCACCCTGCAGGAGATCACCCGGGGCCGGCTCCGGCCGACCGGCTCCGGGCTCCGGGCCCTCGGGACGCGGCTCGGCGGGGCGTACGTCGGGGGTCGCATGATCCTCGACGGCCTCGCGCGCGTCACCACCGGTGAGAAGCAGGAGCGCGTCACCACGCTGCGCCTCCGCATGCTGCCGCAGGGCACCAAGTTCGTGACCGCGGAGTACAGCGAGCTCTACACCACGAGCGACCACATCCTCCGCCGCGTCGAGGAGCTCGGCCTCGAGCCGGAGATCGAGGCGCTCATCGGCCCCGACTTCCTCCCCTTCGTGCGCGCGCAGCACGCGGCCTTCGGCGAGGCGCTCGGGGTCGGCGAGACCGCCGTCGACGTGCCCGACGGCCGCGCGGTCGCGGCCCAGATCACCGCCCTCGCCGAGGCCATCGCCGCCTACGGCCGCGCGATGGTCGGCTGGGTCGACACCGACGACGAGGAGAGCGTCGCCGCCTTCCAGCGCGCGATGGCGCCCCTCGACCGCCACCGCCGGAGCTTCGCCAACGGCGGCCGCGAGGACGAGCCGGAGGAGCCGGTGATCGAGGACGACCCGGACGCGCCGAGCCCCGAGGACCCCGTCCCCCCGATCCCGGTCGTCGACGAGCCGGTGACCGACGAGGCGTGAGCCTCTCCGGCCCTCCGCCTCACGCGAGGCGGAGGGCCGATCCCCTGGGGAGGGCGCCGACGCCGCGTCGTACCCTGTGGCTCGATGGGACGGCGAACGAAGCGAGCCGCGGAGCCCCCGGGCCTGGACGAGGCCCTCTTGGAGGCGAGCGGGAAGAAGGACCCTCACCGCGTCCGGCTCTTGCTCGAGGCCGGCGCCGACGTCGCCTACGAGCCCCGGTACCTCGACCGGCCGTTGAGGGCGGCCCTCCAGCGACGCAGCGGCGAGGAGGTCGTGGGCGCGCTGATCGACGCCGGGGCCTCGCTGTGGCGGCTGGGGGCCTCGGGCGACCACTCCGCCAGGCTCCTCGGTGCGCTGGCCGACGCCGGCGCGCCGCACCTCACGACGCGGCTCGACGCGGCCGCGGGCAGGGGGCCGAGGACGCCGTGCGCGCGCTCCTGGAGCGCGGGGTCGAGCCCGCCGCCGCGCTCGTCTTCGCCCTCTGGGGTGGGCACGAGGCCACGGCCCGCCTGCTCCTCGAGGCCGGCGCCGATCCCAACCGCCCGGAGGAGATGAGCGTCCCGGGGAGCCGAGGGGTCTGCGCGCGCGAGGCCCACACGCCGCTGATGGCCGCCGCCGTCGGATGCCCCACGCTCATCACCCTCCTCCTCGATCGCGGCGCGGACCGAGGCGCGATCCCGGCCGCCGCCCGATGCGCCGGTCGGTCCGCGCGACTCGACGCGCTCGACACGCTCGCGGGAGCGAGCGAGGAGCCGCGGTCGATCCTCCGCTGGGGGGCGCTCGGCGCCGCCGAGGCCGGTCAGGTGGAGACGGTGCGCGCGCTGCTCGACCGCGTCGCCCTCGACGGCCCCGAGGGATCGCTGCTCGCGGCGGCCATGCAGGCGGCCGTGGCGGAGCCCGACGACGAGGCCCGCCGGGAGCTCGTCGGGGAGCTCGCCGCGCGAGGGCCGGACTTCGGGGCCCGCGCTCCGGAGACGACGCTCGTCCACCTCGCCGCCGCCCTGGGAGACGCCACGATCCTCCGCCGAGCTCTCGAGGCGGGGGGCTCGGTCGCCGAGGAGGACGGCAGCGGCTGCGTCCCGCTCGCGGTCACCACCTCCCTCGGAGACCCGGCCGTGGTCGAGCTCCTGCTGGCGGCCGGCGCCGATCCCGACGCGCGGACGGCCGAGGGGGCGCCCATCCTCGTCGCCCTCTCGCTTCACGGCAGCTCCGTCGAGCACGTCCGTCACCTCTGCAGCGGCGGCGCGGACCCCGACGCGCGCGGACCACGCGGGGCGGCGCTCCACAAGGCGGCCTGGCGCAGTGAGCACTGTCGGAAGGAGGAGCTCGCCGGGAGGCTGGCGATCCTGAAGCTGCTCCTCGAGCGCGGCGCGGACGTCTTCGCTCGCGACGATCGGGGGCGCACGCCGCTCTCGATCGCCCACGAGACCGGGTTCACGGAGGCGGCGGCGCTGCTCCAGGCCGCGAGCCCACCGCTGTCCGAGGACCCGCGCGAGGCGCTCGCGCAGCTGGGGTTCGACTTCGACCGGCGCGGGCTGCTCCGCGCGGCGAGCGCCCCGGCCGTGACCGACGCGCTCGAGAGGTTCGTCGCGGCGGGCTTCGAGCTGAGCTCGGACGCGGGCTACGACGCGCTCGTCGAGGCGATCGCGCGAGAGCACCTCGACGTCGCGCGGTACCTCGTGGAGCACGGGGCGCCTCTGCGGTCGGCGCGGCCGAACCCGCTCTGCGCCGCCGCCGCGACCCGCTCGGGGCCTCTCGTCGGCGCGCTCCTCGGGTGGGGCGCCGATCCCGACGCCCCCGGCTCCGACGGCGAGGGCCCGCTCGTCCACGCCGTGCGGGCGATGGCGCCGGCGGTGGTCGCCCGGCTGCTCGACGCCGGCGCCGATCCGAACGCGGGGGACGGCGCCGCGCTGTTCGAGCTCTCCCGAGGGGTGCGGCACGCGATGGAGGACGGCGACTTCGACGTGGACGTGCTCGGCGAGGTGGTCGCGAGGCTGGCGTCCGCTGGCGCCGACCTCGAGGTCGCGCGTCGCGGAGACACGCCGCTGGTCGCGGCGGTCCGCGCCTCGTCCCTGCCGGTGGTCCGCGCGCTGCTGCGCGCCGGCGCGGACCCCGAGCCGGCCCGCCGACACGCGGTGGGGGCGGCGATGCGGAGGGCGCTGACGCGATGACCGACACCACGAAGAAGCTCTGGGCCGCCCTGAGGAAGGGGGACGCGGGGCGCGTCGCCGCCGCCGCGCCGACGGCGGATCTCACCGCGACCGACAAGAGCGGGCTCACGCCGCTCGGCTACGCCGCGCTTCACGGCTCGACCTCCTCGATCGACGCCCTCCTCGCGGCCGGCGCGGAGGCCGACCGCAGGATGGACTACGGCGTGACCGCGCTCTCGCTGGCCGCCCGCCATCCCGCCGCGTGCCGGGCCCTCTCGGAGCGCGCGGACGTGAACGCCGCGACCGAGGTCGGAACGACGGCCCTCCACCGGGCCGCGTTCTGGGGCGCGCTCGCCTCGGTCGAGTGTCTCCTGGCGCGGGGCGCGGACGTCTCGCCGCGTGACCGTCACGGCCGCGACGCGCTCTCGTTCGCGGCGGAGCGCGCCGACGGGCCGGTGGTTCGGGCGCTCCTGGACGCGGGCGCGCCCCCGGATACCCGTGGGCTCGCCCCGGTCGACTCGCTCCTGCCGTTCGGGGCGTTCTACGCGCGGTCTCGCCCGGAGGTGACGCCGTTGGCCCTGGCGTGTCGTCGCGACCGAGACGGGGTGCGCGCTCTCCTGCTCGAGGGGGGCGCGGACCCCGACGGGGTGGGCGAAGACGAGCTCTCCCCGGTGATGGTCGCCGCGGGCTTCGGGCACGTGGAGGCGGTGGAGGACCTGGCGGCCCGAGGCGCGGACCTGACCCGGGTCGCCCGCGGCCAGCGGGAGGGCCGGCCGGGCGTCACCGCCCTCTTCTGCGCGCTCGACGCGGGTCACGACCGAGCGGCGGGCCGCCTGCTCGACCTCGGCGCGCCGCCCTCGAGCGAGGGCGCTCGCTCCGCGCTCCACGCCGCCGCGGAGAGCGGCAGCGCGGCGATGGTGAGCCGGCTGCTCGAGCTCGGGGTCGACCCCGACGAGGAGGACGAGATCGACCACCCCGCGCTCGAGAGGGCCGCGGCCCGAGGGCACCGCGCCGTCGTCGAGGTGCTGCTGGAGGCGGGCGCCGAGTTCGACGCGGCCCGCGTCCGGAGAGACGCCCAGGACCACCCCGACGTGCTCGCGCTCCTCCGGTAGACCCGGCCGTGCGACTCGGAGTCGGTACTCCGGTCGCGGTATGCCGGTCAGCCGTCGACGCCGCGGAGGCGCGCGGGCTCGCTGCGCTCGGCCTGGCAGCCGCGGCAGATGAGCGTCAGGTGGTCGTCTTCGCGGACCGCGTCGAAGGCGTGGGCGATGCAGTCGGCCTGGCCGCAGCCCTCCGCGCCGCAAGCCTCGCAGCGCAGCGCGCGGTGATGGCACCACTCGGACGGAGCGTTGCTTGTGCGAGCGGCGCCGCGGGCTGAACGACTCATGGCGCCTTCCTGCGTGACGCGGGCCGCGATGTCAAGCTCAGCCGACGTCCCCATTCGAGGGCAGGGGCGCTCGGGGCTGCACGGCTCGGCGCCGAGTGGCACCTTGGAGGCATGCCTTGCTTACGTGAACTGACCTATCTTCTCTGTATCTCCCTCCTGGCCGGCTGCGCCCCACCGCGCTGCGGCGACGGGCGCCTCGACCCCGGAGAGTCGTGCGACGAAGGCGCGGCCAACGCCGACACCGGGACCTGCACGACCGCCTGCGTGCCGAGCGCGTGCGGCGACGGCCTGCTCCAGCGCGCCTCCGACGAGACGTGCGACGACGGCAACGAGGATCTCCTCGATGGATGCGCGCTGTGCGTCAGCACGGGGAACGTCTTCACGGTTCGATACCCCGTCGAGGAATGCGGGCTCTGGCTGGTCGGCGCGGCGGGGGGAGACCTCCTGACGGCCTGCACCGGCTTCATCGTGGCGACCCCCGAGGACGGCGCCGACGGGCGGGTGGTCGTCACCGCGGACGAGGTCTGGGAGGGGGGGCAGATCCTCGGGGTCAGCTCGCTCATCGAGCGAGGGTCCGAGCTCCTCGTGGGTCTGGGCCAGGCGGACGTGAGGGGCGCGACGGCCGGCCTGGCCGTCTCGGCGGTCACCGTGGAGGGCGAGGTCCGCTGGACCACTCGGGTGTCGGACCTCGTGCAGGACGGGCGCTCGACCGCCTTCGCCGCGACGCTCCTCGGCGACGGCACCGTCGTCGCGCTGATCCGGGCGGGCGCGGACCGCGCGGTCCTGGTCCGACTCGATCTCGAGGATGGGAGGGTCATCGCGGCGCGAGAGGAGGGCGCGGAGGTGCTGCGCGACATCGGCGCGGTCAGCGGTCGCGTGTACGGGCTGTCCGACGAGCCGGCCACCGGAGAGGCGCGCCTGTTCGGGGTGAGCGCGAGCACCCTGGAGAGCTCGGACATCGGCGCGCTGAGGCCACGAGGCCCGTGGCTTCGGCTGCGCTTCGAGGAGGCCGAGCACACCCTCTGGGCGGTGGGGGGCAGCCAGCGTGGCCCGGTGAGCGGGCTCCAGGTGGCCGAGGTGACGCCGGTCGGCATCACGGAGGTCGGCTGGGTCCCGGGCGCGACGTGGCTGAGCCCCGTGCACGGCGGCTGGCTGGCCGGGGGCCCGAGCTCTCTGGCGCTCTACGCGCACACGCTCGACGTCCACTGGTACCGGAACGGAATCCCGCTCTCCCTGCAGGGGCGGGGCGCGGTGACCGGTCAGGACGGCTTCCACTACGTCCTGGGCGAGGGCCTGTACCATGACCCGCGCTTCTACGTCATCGTTCCCTGACGTCGACGCGCTCGGGGGCGGGCGTCGAGGTCCTCGTCGGCGAACCCCGCGCGCCTCGTCAGCGCCGCGCGTCGAGCGCGCGACGCAGCTCCGACCTCGCGGCGTCCGAGGCGCGGCTCCCGGTCGTGTTCGCGCGTCGCAGCGCAGGGAAGCGTGCCATGGTGGAGAGGCCCGGATCCCCCACGGCGGTGAACGCCACCACCAGCTCTCGGAGCGCGGGGAGCTGGCTCAGCGCGCCGATCGAGGCGTCGTCGACGGCGGTGTGGGTCAGGTCGAGCGCGCGCAGCGAGTCGAGGCCCGCCAGGGCGTCCAGCTCCCGGACGCGCGTGCCGCCCACGTCGAGCTCCCGGAGCGCGGGGGTGCGGGCGACGATGGCGGCGAGGCCCTCCGAGTCGAGGGAGATGGAGTGGGCGTCGAGCGCGACGAGCCGCGTCAGATCCAGGGCGGTGAGCCCGGCCGCGGTGACCCGGGTCTCCGACACGTCGAGCTGCTCGAGCGGCGCGCCCGCGAGCGTGGCGAGCCCCGCGTCGTCCAGGGGCGTGAGGCTCATCGACAGGTGCGTGAGCCCGTGCCCGCCGCCGAGCCGCCCGAGGCCTCGCCCTCGGACGCGGCTCCGGGAGAGATCGAGCTCGCGCAGCGCGTCCAGCCCCTCGAGGTGCGCCACCCCCTCGTCGCTGACGCTCGCGCCGGCGAGCTCGAGCGCGCGCAGGCGCCTCAGCGCGCCGATCGCGGCCAGCCCCTCGTCGGTCACCGCGGGGCGGTGAAGGCTCAGCCGCTCGAGCCGCTCGAGCCCGGCGATGACCGCCAGACCGGGGTCTCCGATGGTGCCGCCGAGCCGGAGCTCGCGCAGGGCACGCAGCGCGCCGAGCGCGGCGGCGCCCCGGTCGGTGATCGAGGGGCCGAGCGCGTGGAGGACCTCGAGCCCGTCGAGCGCGCCGATCGCCTCGAGCGCGCCGTCGTCCAGCTCGCTCAGCCGCAGCTCTCGCAGCGCGGGGAGGCTCGCGAGGGCGCGCGCGTCGGTGACCGGGCCGGAGGCGACGACGCGCCGCAGCGCGGGGAGCGCGGGCAGCCCCGCGAGGGCTCCGCCGTCTCGGAGGTGCAGGGTGTGGAGCGACCGCATCGGCGCCAGCGTCGACGCGTCGTGGAGGTGCTCGGCGTCGAGCATCCGGACGCCAGGCCAGGCGACGTCCCGCACGTCGCAGTCCCGATCGGTGGCGAGGCCGAGCGGCGCCCGCTCCGCCAGCGCGCGCAGCTCGGCCACGAGGGCCGGGTCTTCGAGCGCGTCGGCGTCGACCGCGACGGTGACCGGGCCGTCGACCTGCGCCAGACGCTCGCGCCCACGTCCCGAGCGCAGGCTGACGAGCACGAGACGGCCGCGGAGCTGCGCGGACCCCGAGTTGCGGCCCTCGACGTAGATCCACTCGACCGCGTCCGCGTCCTCGGGGCGGACCGGCAACCAGGTCGAGAGCGCGCGCGTCCACGTGGCCCCGCTCGACGGATCGATCTCCGCGCGCGGACTCTCCCGCGGCGCGAGCGCCTCGCCGCGCGGAGGCTCGGGCGCCGAGGGGGCGCCTCCGCACCCCGCGCTCAGCGCCGTCAGCGCGAGGACCAGCTCTCCAACCCTGTGCATGCGGCGCATCCTACGCTCCTTCGGCGTGAGCCTGCCCCGAGGCGAGGAGCCGGACTCGGAGTCGCACGCGTCGCGTGTCGATGACCTGCCTGCCTCTTCGCGTGAGAGCCGGTCGCTTCGACGCGTCTATACGACGCCGCGCCGGGTCGCCGCCTCGAGCTGCGCGGCGAGCGCGGCCACCGCGTCGCGCAGCGCCTCCGGGCCCTCGACCGCGAGCGGGGCGCCGAGCACGGCGAGCCAGGCGGCCATCGACTCCCAGGAGGAGCCGGTGACCACCAGGCGGCTGGTGTCCGGGTCGATCGCCTCGACGGTCGCGTAGCGCTCGGGCACGCGGGCGCGGAGCGCCTCGGCGGGGACGGCGTAGACGACGCGACCCTCGAGTGGCCAGCGGTGCGCGGCGTGGCCGGCGACCACCCACTCGCCGAGATCGTCGGCCGGCGCCTGCCGCGGCACGAAGCCGCCGCCGAGCGTGATCGGGGAGGCGACGCGGTCGACGCGGAAGGTGCGCCAGTCGCCGCGGCCGCGGTCGTGGGCGACGAGGTACCAGCGCCCGCCCGACAGGGTGACGCCGTGGGGCTCCACCTCGCGGTCGGACTCCACGCCATCGGCGCGCGCGTAGACGAAGCGCGCGACCCGCCGATCGGCGCAGGCCGCGGCGAGCTCCGCGACCGGGCCGAGGGCGGCGCGCGCGCCCGAGCCGTGCACCGCGGCGCGCAGCCGGTGGAGGCGCTCGCGCAGCCGGGTCGGCAGCACCTGCTCCACCTTCGAGACCGCGCTCTCCGCCGCCTCCCGCACCGAGCGCGTGCCCGCCTCGAGGCCGACCAGGCTCAGCCCGAGCGCCACCGCGACCACCTCGCCCGGCTCGAACGAGAGCGGCGGCACCGCGCGACCCGCCGCCAGCGCGTAGCCGCCCGCCGGTCCGGACGTGCTCTCGATCGGGTAGCCCAGCCGCCGCAGCCGATCGACGTCGCGCCGGAGCGTGCGCGGGGTGACCTCGAGCCGCGCGACGAGCTCGGCGCCCGTCCACGCGCGGCGCTCGGGGAGCAGCGCCAGGAGCTGGAGCAGCCGGGCCGAGGTCTCGAGCATTCGGCGAGCATAGCGAAGGTCGAGGACCGAAACTGTCCGCGATGCCCGGCAGGCTCTCGGCATGACTCAGACCAAGAGCGAGCCCCGCACCTACCGCGGGGGCTGCCACTGCGGCGGCCTCCGGGTGGAGGCGGACCTGAACGTCCTCGAGCCGGCGTCCCCGTACCACGCGGCCTGCCGGTGCAACTGCACCTTCTGCCGGAAGCGGGGCGCGGTGACGATGCTGATCCCGCCCTCGGCGTTCCGCGTGATCGAGGCCCGGACCGAGGCGCGCTACGTGCCGAAGCCCGAGGTCGGCGCCTTCGTGTTCTGCGGCGTGTGCGGCGTGCACGTCTACGGGACCGGGCACATGGAGATGCTCGGCGGCGACTTCGTGACCGTGAACCTCGACGCCCTCGACGAGGTCCCGCGGGCCGAGGTCCAGGTCGGCATCCTCGACGGGCGCGACGAGACCTGGACGATCGTGGGCGAGGGACCGCTGATCGGGTGAGCCTCACCTTGACTGAGGGGCGGGCACGCCTACGTGTCACCCGCACGTGACGCGCCTGCCATCGACGATCGGGCTCGCGCTGGCCGTGGCCGTGGGGGTGGCCTCGGTGGCGCGCGCCCAGGGTCCGGAGACCGACCCGGAGCCGGCGTCCGCCGACGGGGAGACGGCCCCGGGCGCGGCCGCGGACGAGCCGGTCGAGGGCGAGGAGCCCGAGCCCGCGGAGAGCCCGGTCGCCCCGGTGACCGCCGACCCGACCGAGGACCCGCCGGTCGGGTGGGGCGTGATCTTCCAGGCCGGCCAGGGGGTGAGCGTCGCGAGCGACGACGAGCGCTTCCGGCTGGTCATCAGCGCGCGCGGTCAGTTCCGGGGGCAGGTGCGGGCGCCCGCCGACGCCGACGCGAGCGTCGACGTGCTCATCCGCCGAGCGCGCCTCGACCTCAGCGGCCACTTCTTCGGCGAGCACAACCGCTTCGAGCTCGAGCTCGCCTTCTCCCCCGACGACCTCGGCTGGACGCCCGAGACCGGCGTGCAGCGCTCTCCGCTGCTCGACTACGTCTTGATCTTCGACTACCTGCGCGACCTCACCCTGGTGGTCGGCCAGCGCAAGATGCCGTACGCGCGAGAGCGGCTCGTCTCGAGCGGCGCGCTGGCGATGGTCGAGCGCTCGGTGGTCGACAGCGCGCTCCGGCTCGACCGCGACCTCGGCGTCTGGCTGCGCTCGGACGACCTCTTCGGCGCGGGCTTCTTCCGCTACTTCGCCGGCGTGAGCGCGGGGGAGGGCCGCGACGGGCTGGTCGGCGACGACGCGAACCTCGCCTACTCGGCGCGCGTGGAGGTGCTGCCGCTCGGCCTCTTCGACAGCTACACGCAGGGCGACTTGCGACGACGCGACTCTCCGCGGCTCGCGATCGGCGCGAGCTACGTGTTCCTGCACGAGAGCCCCTGGATCGACGGGCTCGCCGGCACGCGCCCCGAGGACGGCGGGACCACCGACACCCACCAGGCGGCGTTCGACGTGATGTTCCTCTGGGCGGGCTTCAGCGCGGAGATCGACGCGCTCCTGCGCTGGGGCGAGCGCCACCCCGGGACCGACGGCCCGGTCACCCCGGCCCAGAACGGCGCCGGCGGCCTCGCGCAGCTGAGCTACCTGCTGCCCGACACCTTCGTCGAGCTGAGCGCGCGCTACGCGATGGTGCTCGGCCTCGGCGACGCGACCAGCCTCGAGGACCGCGGCGAGCTCGGCGGCGCCATCAGCCTCTACTTCGAGGGCCACCCCTTCAAGCTCCAGCTCGACTACTTCCATCTCTGGGACGACTTCGACGCGATCGAGCGCGGCGAAGACCGCGTGCGTCTCCAGCTCCAAGCGACGCTGTGACTCGTCGGGCAGGGGCCGGTCCGCCCCCGCGGCTTGACCGGGGCGCACGCCGCTCGCATCGTCCCGCCTTCGCGGTTGGAGGGAGGACGACATGGTCCGGTGGATCTCGGTGATGATGACGCTGGCGTGCATCGGCGGCTGCTCGAACGGGAACACGCGCACGCGGCAGAGCGTGTGCGCGGAGACGGCGCCGGCCACGTGCATGTACGCGATCCGCTGCGACGACTGGGCGGGGACGCAGGAGGACTGCGAGAACGTCGCCAACTTCGAGTGCTGCGAGCGCGACGGCACGTGCGAGGAGGAGGTGATCGTCGACGCCGACCGCTTCGACACCTGCCTCGCGACCGTGCGCGGCGCGACCTGCGACACGCACCCGCTCGAGAGCGAGGCCTGCCGGACCGCCATCGACGTGCCGCCGCCGCCGGCCGAGGACGCGGGGACCGTGGTCCCGCGTGACGCCGGCTCCGAGCCGGACGCCGCGCCGATCGACGCGGGCGATCCCTCCCGCCTCTACCAGTCGTGCGCGGCGGGCGCCGCCTGTGGCGTGGCCGAGGACTGCTACACGATCATCCTCGAGAGCACCGGCTCCGTCTGCTCGCGCGCCTGCGCCGGGCCGGACGACACGCGGAGCTGCGCCGGAGGCCACTGCGTGCGCATCCGGGCCGCCGTGAACGGCGGGCCGCAGATGAACGAGACCCCGACCTGCCTCGAGGCGTGCTCCACCGCCGCCGACTGCTCCATCCCGGGCTGGCGCTGCGTCTCCACCCGCACCGGCTTCGACGTCTGCGTCCCGTAGTCGACGACGAGACGTGACGTCGTCGCTGGCCGGCCTCCCCCTGATTGTCCCCGGCTCGGGGCTTCAGCGGCGACGCGCTCGCCCGATGCAACTCTGCATGAAGCGTGTGACCTTGGGGGAGGCCGCGATGCTCGTGCACGTGATCGGCGACATCGCGCTGGTGGTGCACGAGACGCGGCCGGGCTGGGCGGCGAGGGTGGAGCGGCAGTGGACGAAGTCGAAGCCGCCGCCGGCCTGGCTCGACGAGGTGCGCGAGCCGCTCGAGGCGGTGCTCGACGACCACGAGACGTGACGTCGTCGCTGGCGAGCCGCGGAGCGTTGTGGTTGCCTGTCAGGCGTGCACGACTCACCGGAGCTCTACCAGGAGAAGCTGCGTCAGGCGGCCAGCGCGTTCGAGGAGGCAGCGCGGCTCGGCGAGGAGTACCCCGGCCCCGGCTTTCTCGACGAGCTGGGGTGGGGCCGCGATTCAGGGCAGCCCAAGCGCAGCTACGACGAGTGGCTCGAGCACATGCTCGAGCGGTTCGAGGCGTTCTCCGAGGTCGGGGTCGCGCAGCTCGGTCCGCCGGAGGAGGACGAGGAAGAAGCCGCGGAGATCGAGATGCGCTCCTGGGAGTTGTGGACCATGACCTGCCAGGCGCTGCGCTTCTGGCACATCTCCGAGTTCGAGACGGTGGTGCTGAGCCTCCTGGACGACCCGGACCAGGCCGAGCCCCGAACCTACGGGAGCCTCTACATCTTCCTCGACGTCTGGGGTCATTGAGGCGCTCACAGCCAGAGGCAGCCGGCCGCGAGGAGGGCGGTGAGGGCGAGGCTGGCGAGGGCGAACCAGAGGAGGTCGCCGCGGCGCGGGGAGGGCGCGGAGCCAGGGGCGGCGAGGGGCGGCGGGCGCACCGCGGGGAGCTCGTCGGTGCTCGGGACGCGGCGCGCGGGGGGCACGGTGACGGTGCCCGCCTTCGGATCCTTCGACGCCTCGCGGAGGCGCTCGACGAGCTCGGTCGCGGTCCGCGGGCGGCGCGCCGGGTCCCGGGCGAGCGCGTCGGCGAAGAGCGCCTCCACCGAGGCCGGGAACGCTTCGTCGCGGCCGCGCTCGGAGAGGCTCGGCGCGGACTCGTAGATCTTCGCCATGAGCACGCCCATCGTCGTGTCCGCCTGGTGGGGGACGCGGCCGGTGAGCATCTTGAACGCCACGCAGGCCAGCCCGTAGACGTCGCTGCCCGGGCCGCCTCGGTCGCCCTCCGCGCACTCCGGCGCCATGTAGTGCGGCGTGCCCACCAGAGCGCCGAGCGCGGTGAGGCGAGTGGCCCGGTCGCCGCCGGCGTCGTCCCGGAGCGCGGCGACGCCGAAGTCGAGGAGCTTGGAGGTCGCGCCCCCGGCGGTCTGCGCCCGGAACACGTTGGCCGGCTTCACGTCGCGATGGATGACGCCCGCCGCGTGGGCCACGTCGAGCGCGCTGGCCACCGGGGTGAGCCACTCGCACGCCTCCTCCAGCGAGAACGGGCCGCGCCGCGCGAGCGCTTCGGCGAGCGTCTGCCCCTCGAGCTTCTCCATCACGAAGTAGGGCGACGCGTCCGGCAGCCGCCCGACGTCGAGGACGCGCACGACGCCCTCGTGGTCGAGCTCCGCCGCCGACCGCGCCTCGCGCAGGAACCGCTTCACCGCGACCTCGCTCCGGGCCGCCTGGCCGCGCAGCGTCTTGACGACGACCGGCCGATCGAGGCTCAGGTGGGTCGCGTCCCAGACCCGGCCCATGCCGCCTTGCCCGAGCAGCCCGTGGACCCGGTAGCGACCTTCGAGGGTCGCTCCGGGCGTCAGCTCCAGAGGCTCGTCCGACGACTTCATCGAGGGTCCAGGCGCGGCCGTTTCGTGTCCGGAGTGAGGTGGGCTCCTTACTCGGTGGAGGCCTCCCGCGCCACTCGACGGTCTTGTGGTGGCCGCCGTGGGCGCCTATCGAACCCCTCTGCCCCCGCGTGATCTCCCCCACCCACGAAGCGCCCGGCGACGGTGCTCCGGCGTCGTCCATCCTCGTGGTGGACGACGAGCCGGCGAACCTCCTCGCCATCGAGGCGGCCCTCGGCGACCTGGGCCACCGGCTCCTGAAGGTGGGCTCGGGGGAGGAGGCGCTGAAGCAGCTGCTGAGCGGGCAGTTCGCGGTCGTGATCCTCGACGTGCAGATGCCGGGGCTCGACGGCTTCGAGACCGCGCGGCTGATCCGCCAGCGCCCGCGCACCGCGCACCTGCCGATCATCTTCGCGACCGCCTACGACCAGAGCGACGAGCGGGTGCTGCGGGGCTACGCGCTCGGCGCGGTCGACTTCCTGTTCAAGCCGCTGCAGCCGTCGGTGCTGCGGTCGAAGGTGCGGGTCTTCGTCGAGCTCTTCGAGCGGACCGAGGCCATGAAGCGGCAGGCGGCCGCCATCCAGGCGCACGAGCGCGCCGCCGCCGAGCGCCACCTCGCCGAGGAGCGCGCGCGGTGGGAGCGCGAGCGGCTCGAGGGGCAGATGGCCGAGCAGCGCGAGCTCGCCCGGGCGATGGCCGCGCGCGCCACCGAGCTCGCCTGCACCATCGCCGAGCGCTCGGCCGCCCAGCGCGAGCTCAAGCGGACCCACGCCCGGCTCGCCGAGTCGGACCGGCGCAAGGACCAGTTCCTGGCCACGCTCGCCCACGAGCTCCGCAACCCGCTGGCCCCGCTGTCCTACGCGGTCGGGCTGCTGCAGGACCGCGACGACCCGGAGCTGACCGAGATCTGGCAGCGCATCGAGCGGCAGCTCGCGCACGTGCAGCGGCTGGTCGACGACCTGCTCGACGTCTCGCGGGTCACGTCCGGCAAGATCGAGCTCCGGCGCGCCGACTTCGACCTGCGCGAGGCGGTGGCGCGGGCCATCGAGCTCAGCCGCGCCCGGATCGACGAGCGCGAGCACACCCTGAAGGTGGACCTGCCCGAGGCGCCGGTTCCCCTCCGCGGCGACGCGGTGCGGCTCGCGCAGGTGATCTCGAACCTGCTCAACAACGCGGCCCGCTACACCGCGCCGGGCGGCCACGTGACGCTGACGGTGAAGGCCGACGGCGAGACCGCCGAGGTCGTCGTCGAGGACGACGGGCGCGGCATCGAGCCGAAGATGCTGGGCACGATCTTCGACGCGTTCGTGCAGGAGCGCGTCGGCCAGGGCGGCCTCGGCCTCGGGCTGCACCTCGCTCGGCAGCTGATCGAGCTGCACGGAGGCCGGGTCGCCGCGCACAGCGAGGGCGCGGGGCGGGGCTCGACCTTCCGGCTCGAGCTGCCGATCGAAGCCTCCGCGGCGGAGTCACCGGAGCCCGTCCCCGAGGCCGCCGAGCCTTCGTCGGGTCCGCTGCGGGTCGCGGTGGTCGAAGACCAGGAGGACCTCCGCGAGATGGTGGCGCTCCTGCTCGCGCGCTGGGGTCACGAGGTCGAGGACGCCGAGGACGGGGCGGGCGGCGTGGCGCTGCTCACCGACTGGCGCTGCGACGTCGCGCTGGTCGACATCGGCCTCCCCGACATGGAGGGCTACGAGCTCGCCCGCCGCGTGCGCGCCGCGCTGGGCCCACGCTGCCCGACCCTCATCGCGGTGACCGGCTGGGGGCAGGAGAGCGACCGACGCCGCGCCCTGGAGGCCGGCTTCGACGGTCACCTCGTGAAGCCGGTGAGCCCCCGCGACCTGAGGCGCGCGCTCTCGGAGGCGCGCCAGCCTGCTGTCTTTGTCTCTCCGCGGTCGGCCGGGTAGTACGGCGACCGAGCGGTCGTATCATCGGTCCAGTCATTCGGAGTGCTCATGGTCACCCGTCCCTCGGCCTCGTACCGCGCCGCGCTGGACCACCTGGAGAGACTGCTCGCGGTCACCGAGGAGTTCATCGGACCTCGCGGACTTTCGAGGCGGACCCGGAGAACGAAGCGTACTTCGACGGGTGAGCGCGGGAGGCAAGATGCCCTCTGCCCCGACGGTCGGGGGCGTTTCGCCCCCTGAGAGGGCGCGCCGGGGGCCCAGCGGGGCCTCGAAACGGTGGCACGCTGCGTGCTCATGAGGGTCCTCGAAGACGCCGGCTCGATGAGACCGGCTGGAGGAGAAGATGACCCGCACCCGTATCGCTTCCACGCTCGCCCTCTGCACCGCTCTGCTCGTCGGCTGTGGCTCGAGCAGCCAGAACACCGAGGCCCAGAACGGCGGCGACGCGCTCACCGGGAGCGATCAGCGCGGCCGGCGCGCCTCGACCAGTGGCGGGGACGACCTCGCCCGGTCCGGCGACCGCGACTGCCGCGTCGAGTCCGTGTACTTCGGCTACGACTCGTCGGACCTCGACGACCGGGCCCGCGGCACCCTCCAGAACAACGCCTCGTGCCTCAGCCGCCGCAGCGGACAGGCGGCGGTGACCGGCATGACCGACCCCCGCGGCACCGAGGAGTACAACCTCGCGCTCGGCGACCGCCGCGCCCGCACCGTGAGCCAGTACATGGGCAACCTCGGCGTCGAGGGAAGCCGCATGCAGGTCCACTCGGTGGGCGAGGAGTACGCCGACGGTGAGGACGAGAGCGGCTGGTCCCGCGACCGCCGCGCCGAGATCGAGCTTCGCTGACCCATCCCCGGTTCTCTCCCAACACCTCATTCCAACCACCATTGCTCGCCGCCCCCCGCGCCCGGGAGGCGGCGAGCGCCTTTTCCGTCAACGGCGCCGCGTAGTACTCTCCGCGCGGAGGGGCATGCCGGGACGAACGCTGACCGTCGGGCCGTACTACTTCATCCGCTGGACCCGGATGGAGGCCGAGGACGCGCCCCGCGTCGTGCGCGAGGTCCGAGAGCTCCGCGAACGGGTCGGGCGCCCGGTGGTGTACGTGGCGATCCAGGGGCCGGACTACCGCGAGCCGAGCGCCGCGACCCTGCGCTCGTTCAAGGAGGGTTTCCTCGAGCTGATGGGGCTCGTCACCCACGACCACGTGGTCGTGCTCGGCCAAGGGCTGACCACCAGCCTGCAGCGCACCGCGCTTCGTTCGGTCATCACGCTCGCGCGCTCGCTGCGCGTCGACCACACTGACCGGATCAAGGTGTGGACCTCGGTGGAGGAGGTCCTCGACCTCGAGTCGGACCCCGCCCACGCCAAGGCCGACGTGCTGGCCGCGCTCGACGGCGCGGGCCTGCTCACGGTCTGATCGCGTCGAGCACGACCAGCGCCAGGTAAACCGAGAAGCCCGAGAGGAGCACGGCGCCCTCCAGCCGGCTGACCCGTCGGTCGGTGAAGATCATGGGGAAGAGCACCGCCGCTCCGCCGATCATCCACCAGATGTCCCTCGACAGGATCTCGGCGGCGACGGTGAGCGGCTGCGTGAGCGCGGTGAGGCTCGCGATGCCGAGGATGTTGAAGATGCACGAGCCGATGACGTTGGCGACCGCGATGTCGTCCTGGCCGCGCCGGGCCGCGACCAGCGAGGTCACGAGCTCCGGTGTGCTCGTCCCCGCGGCCACCACCGTCAGGCCGATCACCGTGTCGGACACGCCCAGGGAAGAGGCGATGCCCACCGCCCCGCTCACCAGGAGCGTCGAGCCCCCCGCGAGCAGGGCCACCCCGACGGCGACCGCCAGCAGGTTGAGCGCCACCGCGCGCGCGCCGGTCGTGCCGAAGGAGGCGGTGACGGTCTCGGCGAAGCCCTCTCCCTCCTCGGTCGCGCTGGTCGCGCGCCCCAGCCAGATGGCGTAGGCGGTGAAGGTGACCAGCGCCGCCAGGAGGAAGGCTCCCTCGACCCGGTCCACCGTGCCGTCCCGGGCGAGCAGATAGAGCTGCAGGGTGGCCAGGAACATCACCGGCCACTCCATCCGCACCGTGCTCCCGGTCACGCCCAGCGGGCGCACCAGCGCCGCGATCCCCAGGATCGCGCCGACGTTGAAGAGGTTGGAGCCGACCACGTTCCCGACCGCCAGGCCGCCGTTGCCGCCGAGCGCCGACTGCACCGAGACCACGAGCTCGGGCATCGACGTGCCGCCGGCCACGATGGTCAGCCCGACCACCGCGGGCGTCACCCGGGCGGCGAGCGCGATGCCCGAGGCTCCGCGGACGAGCCCCTCGCCTCCCAGCGCGAGCAGCCCGAGCCCCAACCCGACGAAGACCCAATCCATCTCCGCTCGGACCTAGGCCCCGAGCCCCCCGCCTGTCGAGCCCTCGCGTTCGATCGACCGGCCCCGCCGATCCGTGAGAGAGTAGGTCGTGCGCGTGCTCCGACCGACGTCACTGCTCTTCGCCCTCTGGCTGGTCGTCGGCTGCGACGCCGACGCGCCGAGCGACGACGCCGCGGTGGTCGATGACGGTGGGCTCCGTCCCGACGCCGCGCCGCCCGAGGACGGAGGCGCGACCGACGCCGCGCCGCCGGAGGACGGGGGCGTCTTGCCGGACGCCGGGCCGCCGAGCGGGGGCTGCGGGCGCGCGCCGGAACTGGCGGCGGGAGAGTGGGTTGCGCAGACCCTCGACGTGGGCGGCGCGACCCGGGACTGGTTCGTCTGGCTCCCGGAGGGCTACGACCCGGCGCGCGCCTACCCGGTCGTCTACCAGTTCCACGGCTGCTCCGACCGCGCCGAGCGGGAGCGCAACAACGTCCCGGTCGAGCGAGAGAGCGGCGGCGACGCCATCCACGTCCGCGGCCGCGCGGTGAACCGCTGCTGGGACACGAGCGCCGATGGCCCGGACGTCGCGTTCTTCGACGCGATGGTGGCCGAGGTCGAGGCGCGCTTCTGCGCCGACCCCGAGCGCCGCTTCGCCACCGGCTACTCGAGCGGCGGCTTCATGTCGCACCGCCTCGCCTGCACGCGAGGCGACGTGCTCCGCGGCGTGGCCACCATCGGCGGCGCGCAGGGCGGCCGGGACTGCGCGGGCACCGTCGGCGCGATGCTCGTGCACGACCGGGACGACGGCACGGTCGGCATCGCCGCCAGCGAGGGCGCCCGCGACGCGCACCTCGCCCGCAACGGCTGCGGCGACGGGACGACCCCGACCGAGCCCGCGCCCTGCGTCGCCTACGAGGGCTGCGGCGACCCGGTCGTCTGGTGCGAGACGTCGGGCATGGGCCACGCGCGCCAGGACGGCTTCACGGCCCCGGCGTTCTGGGGCTTCCTGTCGGCGCTGCCCTGACTCGTCGGGCGGAGACCTTCGCGCTCTCGAGTCGTGTTCGCGTGCGGCCGTCCAGGTGTAGGATGGCGACATGCGCGCTCTCGCTTCCCTCCTGGTCCTCGCGTCGATCCCCTCCATCCCGGCGCTCGCGGCCGCGCAAGAGCGCTGCACCGAGATCTCGATCGTCTCGCCCACCCCACGACGGGAGGCGGCGCGCGCGGCGCGATCCTGCACCGGCTGCGACGACGAGGGGCGGGCCACCATCACCTACCGGCTCGACCGCGAGGTGCCCTGCGGCCGGTTCGTCGACGGCTCGCCGTGGGTCGCGGTGGGCGACGGGGCGAACCTGGTCGGGCTCACGCCGCAGGTGACCGACGACTGCGGCGCCGGGACCTGCAACGGGTGGATGGTGGACATCGCCTCGCGCAACCAGGCGTTCGACGCGCGGAGCAGCTTCGCCGCCGGAGAGGCGCCCGCGATCCGCAACCCGAGCGACGCCGAGCCGTTCGCGCTCGCGCCGGGCAACGCGGTGGTGAAGGCGGTCTCGTTCCAGGACGAGGTGGTCGGCGCCAACTGCAGCGCGCGCGACGTGCTCGGCTCCGAGCCGCGGCACTGCCTCTACTTCGTGGGCGCGCTCACCGTGCTCCGCGATCCGCCGCCCGACGGCACCGGCGCCGGCTACTTCCGTCCGCCGTACGTGGGCACCGAGCGGCCGCTCATCCCGGTGTCCGACGCGCGCCTCGATCGGCTCCCGCGCCTGCCGCTCGAGGGCGTCACCGGGCTGCCCGATCGCGACGTGGCCGAGCAGGCGCTCTGCCAGCTCCCGGTGGAGCACATGGGCACCTACCGGCAGCAGTACTTCAAGGGCTACCTCAACGTCGGCGAGGCGCGCGGCTACCACGGCTACGTCTCGCGCGAGCTGGGCGACTGGCTGCTGCGGGCGCTCTTCGAGGACCGCACCGACCGCATGGCCGCTTGCCTCGTGCAGCGCGGCATCGACCTGCACCACATGCTGCTCGAGCCGGTAGCGACCTCCTGGGGCGCGAACGGCGGCCACGGCCAGGGCCGGACCACCTGGCCCTACCTCGCGGCGGCGCTCCTCGGCCGCGACGACTGGCGCGCGGCGATGGACGCGATGTCCCCCGGGCGCTTCGCGGAGCGCTCCCAGGTCTACTGGAGCCCGGTGGCCGATCCCGACGGCGCGCGCGGCGGCGTCGGCGAGGTGCTCTACGGCGCCTACCCCGGCGCCGGCGGGATCTCGATGTGCACGGTCGGCGAGTACCTCGGCCGCTGCTACCCGGACTGGCCGGGCAGCTGCAACCGGGTGTGCGGCGACCCCTTCGGCTTCATCGACGGCGGAAGCCCCGGCGGCAGCTACCAGGAGATCTTCTCGCCGGCCGCGCGCGCCTTCGTGCTCACCGCGCACCTCGTGCCGGATCTGCTCGCCGCCTGGCCCCGCGACGACGGCCACCCGCTGATGATCGAGTACACCGATCGCTGGGTCGAGTGCGGCGCGTGGACGGCGCCCGATCCCTGCGACGCCGCCGATCCGCTCGATCCGTCGAGCCCCGACGACTGCACCTCGGGGCCGCCCGGCACCTGCGTGTGTCGGCCGGGCAGCGGGCGCTACGCCGACCGTCACTGCACCAACGCCGACGGGGGCAGCGCCTACAAGACCGCGTTCACCACCGAGGTCTGGTCCCGCTTCCGCGCCTGCGCGTCCGACTGCTCGTGCGCGGGCATGGAGGGGCTCTGCGACCCGCCGGTCTCCACCGACCCGGACGCGGGCGCGCCCCCCGTGGGCTCCGACGCCGCCGCCCCTGGGGTCGACGCCGCGTCCCCCACGCCCGACGGCGGCTCGCCCCCGGACGGAGAAGAGCTCGAGGGCGGCTGCGGCTGCCGCGCCGCCGGGTCCGGGGCGCCGCCCTGGCTCGCGCTCGCGGCCCTCGCGCTCCTCGGGCTCCGTCGCCGCCGCTGAGCTCGGGGGACTATCGGGCTCGGCGCCGCCTCGACAGGGCGAGGGCGACGAGCGCGAAGCCGAGCAGCGCGGGGGCGCTCCCGCTCGATCCGGAGCCGACGGCGCAGCCGCCGCCGTCGTCGCTCCCGCCGGGCCCGGGGCCGGGGCCCGCGCCGCCCTCGTCGCTGATCGGGATCGACATGTCCGCGCTTCCGTCGCGGTCCATGTCGACGTCGATCGAGAGCCCCTCGCCGTCCTCGTCGAAGTCGGCGAAGAAGACGGTCAGCTCGGCGCCGTTCGGCACGACGATGTTCTCGTGGCCGAACTCCAGGACGGAGTCTCCGTCGATCCGCGTGAGGTAGAGATCCATCTCGCTCTCGGCGTCGGCGCCGTCGAAGGCGAGGGTGAGCGAGCCGCCGTCGGCGAAGTCGATCTCGGCCGCGATGACCTGCCCGCCCGAGTCGCCGCGCGAGCGCACGATGGCCAGCCAGTCCGCGGCGTCGGTCTCGGCGGCGAGCACGATGTCGGGCGTCTCCATCCCCTCGGTCTCGTAGACGAGGCCGGCGCGATCGGGCAGGAGCGTCGCGAGGTCGAGCTGGCCCGGGTCGAGCAGCAGGTTCTCGACGCCGAGGTAGTAGCCCGGCCCGAGCACGCCGAGGTCGCTGTCGCCGCCGCCGTAGCCCGCGTCGCCGATGGCGATCTCGATCGGCGCGCTGCTCGACACGAGGTACTGCGGCTCGCTCTGATCGCGCCAGAGATCATCCGAGGTCGGGGCCACGAAGTCGGCGCCCTCGATCTCGTCGACGAACGATCCGTCGGGCAGATGCCCGAGGCGCGCGCCGGTCTCGTCCATGAGCAGCAGGGTCGCGTCGCCGGTCACCGAGACCGTGCGCCGCCCGCTCGCGCCCGCGCGGTAGCTGCCGCAGAAGGGGCACTGCAGCGCGCCCTCGCGCACCGACATCGGGATGAGCATCAGGGTGTTCGAGCTCGCGTCGCCCTCGTAACGCGACGCGACGTCGTCGGGGTTGGCGGCGGCCACGTAGGTCCACGCGCCGGTCATCGGGTCGATCAGGATCTCGCGCTCCTCGCCCGGGAAGTTGTTGTCGTAGACGAGGATCGCGAGCGTGCCGTCGTCGTACTCGACCACGTCGTAGGGCGTCACCGCGTGGCCGCCGCTCATGTTCCGCTTGAAGAACGCCACGGTGTAGGACTCCTCGACCTCGCCCCAGAGCGAGGGCTCGAGCTGGTCGAGGATGTCGAAGCCGTCGCCGGCCACCCGGGTCGTGCTGACCGGCGGCACCGCCTGGAGCGCCCACCAGTAGCCGATCTCGCGCTGGAGGTCGGTGTTGCCCTCGAGGCTCAGCCCGTAGGGCGTGTCGGCGCCGAAGTCGCTGGCCTGCTGCGCGCCGAGGAAGAAGCGGAGGCTGAGCACCGCCATGCCCTCGCAGTGACCGCCGCCCATCGCGTTGCTGATCTGCTCGGCCCACTGCGCCGCCTGCGGGGTGAGCCGGCAGCTCGGCCCCGAGCCGCCCGCGCAGACCGCGTCTCCGAACATGCGGTGCAGCTCCGCGCCGGTGAGGTTCACCGGGTCGCCGGCGTTCGTGTAGTTCTGGAACGAGAACCCGTGTACCGCCGGGTCGAATTGCGCGCTCGCGATCGAGGCGTGCAGCGCAGCGAGACAGGAGAGCGCCAGGGCGGCGCGCCGCGAGGTAGACATGCGGGGCGATACGGGATCGCCTCCGACGGATCCATGTGAATCTCGGACACGTCCAAAGCCGCGGACCGTGAACCCGTGGTGACGGAGGCGCGCCCGCGCTCCGCTGACGGAGCTGGCGCGTGGTGTGCTACCCACCTCGGTCGGTGCGGAGGTGACGGAGACGCGATGCGAGTGATGACCGCGCTGGCGCTGCTGGTGGCGACCGGCTGCCAGGTGAACGAGGTGGGCCCACGGGTGGAGTGCGTCGATTGCCCGGCGGCGATCGAGCCCGGCGCGGCGCTCGAGGTGCGCATGGAGTGGTTCGACGAGCCCTGCGACGTGGAGAGCCGCGTCGCCGGCCCGCTCGTCCGCTACTGCACCCCGGTCGACGTGGACCGCGAGCTCCTCTGTGACGCCGGCTGCGACGTGACCCGACCGAGCGCGCCGCCCTTCGAGGTGCTCTCGGTGGCGGTCCGGGACGTCGGCGCGGTCGGGATCGAGGCGCGCGTGACCCGGCTCGACACCGGCGAGGTCCACACCGAAGCGCTCGCCTTCGACGCCGCCTACGCGGACGCGCTGGCGCTCTCGTGCGTGACCGACGTCGACGGCGAGTGCGACGTGCGCGACTCGACCTCGGGCGAGCGGTGGGCCCGGATCGCGGTCGAGCCCACCTGGCAGGGGCAGTCGATCGCGCTCGATCTCTCGCGGGTCGAGGGGCTCGAGCGAGTCCGGCAGGTCGACGTCGGGCGCTACGAGGGCGAGGCCGATGTGACCGCCGGTGCGCGCACCGTCACCGTCCGCAGCGCGGAGGCGAGCGCCTCCATCGAGGTCGCGCCACGTTGACGACGCCCCTGCCAACGAACGTTGATCACCCGTGAGACTTCGTCCATGCTGCGCCCATGGGCGAGCGACGACGGCAGCCTGAGGTGACCCACACGGCCGAGGACGACGTCGGGCCGTGGGGCCGACTGCACGCGCTGGCCGACGCGCACCGCGCCGCGCAGGAGGCCGGCGACCTCGAGCGCGCCGAGGCGCTCCGCGAGGAGTACCTGCGGCTCCGCCGCACCCTGTCCGACCGTTGACGGCCATGCGCGTGGTCCTCGCGGCGCTGCTCCTCGTCGGCTGCGGCCAGGCGCCGGTGGGTCAGCTCGACTCGCTGGTCGCGTTCCTCCGTGACGTGCACCCCGAGCCGCACCGTCATGTCGCCGCGGCCGAGCTGGACGCCCTGGTGGCCGGCGAGCAGAGCGGGCTCGGGGACGCGCCCGACGCGCTCGCCCTCGCCGCCGCCACCCAGCGAGTCGTGGCCGCGCTCGGAGATGCGCACCTGGTCGCCGGCCTCGCGGCGGACGGCTCCAGGCGAGAGGGATTTCCGCTCCAGGCGGTGCGCGCGGGAGACACGATCTTCGTCGACGCCTCCGAGCCGGCGCTCCCGCTGGGCACCGAGCTCGTCTCGGTCGAGGGGCGCCCGGCGGACGCCTTCTTGCGCGATCTCTCCCGCTACGCGTCGATCGACGGCGACCGGCCCGCGGTGCGCCTGGCCGAGGCCGAGCGGCGCTTCGCCGGCTTCGCCACTCTCGAGCTCGGCCGTCGAGAGCGCTACGCCGTCGAGGTGCGGCGGCCCGGCGAAGGCGTCACCGCGCTGACCCTGAGCGCCTCGAGCGTCGACCTCGACGCTCGCCGCGCGTCGGCGCCTCGCTGGGGGCGGTCCGACGCGGCCCCTTGGCCCAGCGTCCACGCGCACGACGCCTGGACGATCCTCCGGCTGCCCGGCTTCGGCGTGCCCGACGAGGAGGGGTACGCCGCGCGCGTCGACGCGATCTTCGCCGAGCTGGCGCCCGACGCGCCGCTGGCGCTCGACCTCCGCGGGAACGAAGGGGGGATCCGCGCCCACGGCGTCGCGGTGCTCCGACACCTGTTGGCCGAGCCCTTCACGCAATGGACGCGGGTCGAGACGCGGGTGCGGGCGATCCCGGACGCGCACGCCGCCCGGGTGGGGTTCCCCATCGCTCCGCGAGAGGCGCTGACCGGCTTCCCCGGCGCGCGGGTGGGCGATCGCTGGGTCTTCGAGGGCGACCCCATGGCGGACCGCATGATCCCCACCAGCGCGCCGCACGAGGGCGCCGTCGCCGTGCTGGTCGACGACGCGACGAGCTCGGCCGCGGTCGAGCTGGTGGCCGCCCTGCTCGCTCATCGGGAGGGCGTCCTCGTGGTGGGCACGGAGACCCAGGGCGAGTGCGGCCGTCACACCGGGCAGCTCCCCGTGCTCTACGACGTCGGCGCGGGCGTGAGCGTCCTCGCCTCGCTCTTCGAGATCACCCTCGTTCCCTTCTCCGGCTGTGAGCCCGGCCGCGGCGTCGTCCCCGACGTCGAGGTCCGCTACGAGCGCGCCCACTTCCTCGAAGCGCGCGACCCCTTCCTCGAGGCCCTGGGGCGGCTGCCTACTGGGCGTTCGGATCGGTGAGCTCGAGGACGAGGGTCTCCTCGATGCCGGCCTCGATGTTCACGGTGACCGTCTCGCCGGGCTCGTTCCCGAAGGGGAGGATGCGCAGGCGATGCCGGCCCTCGGGCAGCTCGGCGTGCACGGGGGTGCGCCCGAGCCGTCGCCCGCCCGCGTAGACCTCGGCCCAGCCGCCGCCGTGGGCGGAGATCGAGACGGCCCCCGTCGCCGCCCGCGGCGCCGGCGTCGGGCTCCCGCCGCTGCCCGCCCCGCCCCCGCCGGTCTGCGCCCCGTAGCCGGCGCCGCCCCCGCCGGAGACGACGGTCGTGACCGAGCTGCCGCCGCCCCGCCCCGAGCGCCCCCGTCGCCTCCCCGACGCGCCCGACTCCGAGTCGCCCTCCCGAGCGCCCCCCGCCCCCGACCCGGCGGACCCTGCCTCGGCCCCGGCCTCGGCCACGGTCTCGGAATCGGCCCCGGTCTCGGCTCCGGCCTCGGCTTCGGTCCCGGCTTCGGTTTCGGTCCCGGCTTCGGTTTCGGCTGCGGTCTCGGTTTCGGCTGCGGCTTCGGCTTCGGTCTCGGACCCGGCTTCGGCCGCGGTCTCGGCGACCGGTTCGGCCTCGGTGTCGACCTCGGCTTCCGGCTCCGCGGCCTCCTCGCCGATCCCGAAGATCTCGAGCACCCAGGGCGCCGGCTCGTAGTAGAGCTGCAGCCAGTACAGCCCCCCGCCGAGCAGCAGCAGCGCCAGCGTGATCCACAGCCAACGCCGCGACCGCTTCACCGGCAGCGGCGGCGGCGCCTCGTCGCGGACCGCCTGGCGCGCGATCGGCCCCGAGGCCTCGACCACGCCGCCGAACGCCATCTCCTGGTCCGACTCGTAGAGCTCGGCCTCGAGCGGGGCCGGCGCGGCGTCGAGCAGCTCCACGTCCGAGGCGGTGACCTCGTAGAGCGGGGCCCGCGACACCTCGGAGAGGTCCATGTCCCGGACCCGCTTCGCCATCGCGACGCGCGCCTCGTGCTGCTCCTCGAAGAGGAAGTCCATCCACTCGGCGAGCTCCGCCGACTCGAGGGTGTAGCCGCTGTTGGCGATGAAGTGGCGGAGCGCGCGGCCCATGTCGCGGGCCGACTCGTAGCGCGCGGACTTGTCGCGCTGGAGCGCCTTGTCGACGATGTCGGCGATCTCCTTCGGCACCCACTCGCGGCCGTCGTCGGCGCGCTCGATGTCGTCCTGGAGCACGCTCATGGCGGTGCTCACCGCGGTGTCCTGCGTGAAGAGCGGGCTGAGGGTCAGGGTCTCCCAGAGGCAGACGCCGAGCGCCCAGACGTCGGCCCGGGCGTCGACGGTGCGATCGCTCTTGAGCTGCTCGGGCGCGGCGTAGCCGACCTTGCCCTTCATCACCCCGGTCGAGGTGTGCGCGACGCGCTCGGCCGCCTTCGCGCAGCCGAAGTCGACGACCTTCATCGACCCGTCGTAGGTGAGGAAGAGGTTCTGCGGGGAGACGTCGCGGTGCACGATGCCGAGCCGCTCGCCGCCCGGGCCCCGCGCGGTGTGCGCCGCGTGCAGGCCCTCGCACGCGTCGGCGATGATGCGCGCGGCGAGGTAGGGCAGCACCTCCTGGATGTCGTCGAAGCGCTCGACGAGCCGGTTGATCACGTCGAAGAGCGGCTCGCCGAGGAGGTACTCCATCGCGAGGTAGTAGACGCCGTCGACCTCGCCGAAGTCGTGCGTCGAGCAGACGTTCGGGTGGGTGACGTGCGAGGCGATGCGCGCCTCGTCGAGGAACATGTCGACGAAGGGGCGCTCCTTGGCGAGGTGCGGGTGAATGGTCTTGAGGGCGACCAGCCGCTCGATGCCCGCCGCCAGCTCCATGCGCGCGAGGTACACGGTGGCCATGCCGCCCGCGCCCAGCTCCTCGCAGAGGGTGAAGCGGCCGAGCTTCAGCGGGAGCTTGGGGCCGAGCGGGGTCTCCCCCGACGCGCCCTGTACCGACGGCTCACCCATGCCGTGGATACAGTAGCCCGGATGGGTCGCGCTCGCGATCGTGGGTTTCGGCGACAGTCCGTGGGGTGGAACCCACGCCCCGGGGGACTACCTGGCGCGCCAGCGGGGAGGGGCGCGTCGGCACGACGGTTGCGATGGCTCTCCCGCGAACACACGCCGCACCGACCAGGGAGACATCAGATCATGAGCGACACGCTGAAGAAGGGTTCGAAGGGGGACGCGGTCGAGGCGCTGCAGGGCAAGCTGCAGCAGCTGGGCTTCGACGTGAAGACGGACGGCATCTTCGGGCCGAACACGGCCGAGGCGGTCGAGGAGCTGCAGAGCGCGTTCGGCTACGACGTCGACGGGATCGTCGGCAAGGGCACGCACGGGCTCATCGACGCGCAGGTCGGCTACGGCTGGAACGTGAAGAGCGCCGGCGCGATCAAGTCCGCGCTCGAGGCGCAGGGCAAGCAGACCGACAAGGGCTCGCTCGCGGGCGCCGAGCTGAAGCGCAACCTGAAGCAGGGCGCCGACGGCGCCGACGTGAAGTACCTGCAGCGCCGGCTCCAGGCGCTCGGCTTCGACGTGGGCGTGGACGGCAAGTTCGGCGAGGCCACCGACCAGGCGGTCAAGAAGCTCCAGAGCGCGTTCGGCTACACGATCGACGGCATCGTCGGCCCCGGCACGCACAAGCTCATCAACGCGCAGATCGGATACGGCTGGAACGCCAAGTCCGGCGGCGCGAAGGAGCAGCCCGCCGCGAAGGCGTGAGAGGCGAAACCCTTCGCACCCGGCCCGGATGGGCCTACCCTGATGGGTGTGAGGAGGTAGTCATGGCACACGAGACGGACGAGGTTCCGGAGTCGGTGGATCTGGCTCTGGAGGACGATGGCCTCGACGCGAGCTGGCTGGCCGGGATGAGCGAATACAGCGCTACCGGTGGCGGGCTCCAGCCGCTCCACGCGCCGCAGCTACGCCGCTACGTCAGGGACGAGGAGGACGGTCCCTCGGCCAGCGACTCCCTCGCGGAGATGTATCGCCAGTCACTCGCGCAGATGACGCAGGACGGCGATCACTTCGACGCGGTGGAGCGCTGGGACGAGGGCCCGCTCCACGTGGAGCTGTTGCGCGAGCAGCGCGGCGAGAAGAAGCGCTGAGGTCACGCTATATCGGCGGGGCATGAGCCTCGCCGAACGCTACCGCGCGCTCGTCTCCGATGGCGACGCGCTGGCCGAGAGTCTGCGCGCCCCGCTGCCGCCGGTGATCTGGCCCCAGCCCGAGCGCATCGACCGGGACGGGCTGCGCGCGCTCTTCGAGACGGCGCCGGAGCCGGTCGGCTGGAGCGCCGACGCGCTGCGCCTCCCGGGCGTCGAGCGGCCGGGCAAGCACTGGGCGTATCGGGCCGGCCTGTACCACGTGCAGGAGGAGGCCTCGCTCCTGCCAGTGCGCATGCTCGATCCCCGCCCCGGCGAGCGGGTCCTCGATCTCTGCGCCGCGCCCGGCGGCAAGACCGCGCGCATCGCGTTCGCGCTCGGCAACCGGGGCACGGTGGTGGCCAACGACCGCAAGACCGAGCGCCACACCGCGACCACCGCCGCGGTCGTGCGGCTCGGGCTCACCAACGTCACCCTCACCGCCGCCGACGGCGCGGCCCTGCCCGACGCGGCCGGTCGGTGGGACGCGGTGCTGGTGGACGCGCCCTGCACTGCCGAGGGCAACGTCGGCCGCGGCCGACGCGAGACGGGGCGCTACCGCGGCTTCATCGCCGGCGTGCAGCGGGCGCTCTTGCGTCGCGGGCTCGAGCTCTGCCGCCCGGGCGGGCGCGTGGTCTACTCGACGTGCACGCTCGCGCCCGAGGAGAACGAGGCGGTGATCGACGCCGCGCTGCGCGAGCGCGAGGACGTCGACGTCGAGGCGGTGACGATCGAAGGGCTGCGCACGTCGCCGGGCGTCGATCGGTTCGAGGGCGCCGTCTACGACCCGAGGGTCACGCGCGCGATGCGGCTCTGGCCTCACCTCAGCGGCACCGGCGGCTTCTTCGCCGCGCTCCTCCGCAAGGCGGGCGACGGACGCGCCGAGGGCGGCGAGCCGATGCGGGAGGTCGCGGAGCCTGCGCTCGCCTCCCCGCGCCTGCGCGCCTTCGCCGAGCGCTACGGCGTGCCCGAGGAGGCGTTCGAGGGACAGCGCCTCTTCGAGCGCGGCCGCTACGCTCGAGTCGTCCCCGACGAGCACCGCATGCCCGGCTGGGACGCCCACGTCGCCACCGGCCTCGTCTTCTGCCGTCGCCGCGAGCGGGGCAAGATCGCGACCGGCGCCGCCCTGCGCTACGGCCGCCTCGCCACGAAGCAGTTCGTCGACCTCGACCTCGAGCGCGTGCGCGCCTACCAGGCCCGCGAGCCCATCCCCCTGCGTCCCTCCGACCGAGAGCACCTCGCCGGCGGCGGCTACGTCATCGTGCGCCACGGCCCCCACGCCCTCGGCATGGCCCTCGACCGGGGCGACCACCTCGAGAGCGAGTTCCCGACCGCCTGGACCTAGTGCGAGATCCATCCCGGTAGAAGGGGACCTGGCTTGTCCCGACGCTCCAGGGCGGCGTTGCTCCTCCTCGCCGATGCGGGGCATCGACTCGTCGTCGCGCCTTGCCCTGAAACGCCGGTCCGGCGCCATCTCCCCTTCTACCGGTCGGATCTCCGCACCAGAGAGGGGGGGACGGAGTGAACTTGTGAACTTACGTAGGTCGAACGCCTACGTAGCCCCGTCGTCACTCCTCGCCGAGCGGCTGCCCGACGTCGATCCGGTGCCCGTCGGGATCGGCGACCACGAAGGTGCGCATGCCCCACGGGGCGTCGCGGAGCGCCTCGACGATCTCTCCGCCCGCCGCCTTCGCCGCGCGCTCGACCGCCGCCGCGTCGCTCACGATCAGGTGCATGACGTTCTGAGACCGCGGCGCCGGATCCGAGCACACCGAGAGGTGCACCTCGGCCGCGTCCTTCTTCATGACCACGTAGAGATCGGCCTGCGAGAAGGTGACCTCCAGCCCGAACGCCGACGTGTAGAAGCGCCGCGCGCGCGCCATGTCGCGCACCGGGATCGTCGGCGCGGCCCGCCCGAGCGTCACGTCGGCCATGGCCCCTGGATACCCTCGGCGTCGCCACGTGCCAAGCTGGGGTCATGACCCCGACGGCGCCCCGGGTGACGTTCGTCCGCCTGACACGAGCGCACCTCGACGTCCTGCACGGCCTGGCGGTCGACCCCCACGTGCGGCGCTTTCTGCTCGACGGGGAGGTCGTGCCGCGCGCCTGGTGCGACGCGGTGCTGGAGGCGAGCGACGCCCTGTACGCGGAGACCGGGCTGGGGCTGTATCTGGTGGAGCGCGACGAGACGATCGGGTTCGCCGGCTTCCACGTGTTCGAGGAGCTCGGGCCGGAGCCGCAGCTCGTCTACGCGCTGACCGAGGCCCACGTCGGCCAGGGGCTCGCGACCGAGATCGCGCGCGCGCTGCTCGAGCACGCCTTCGCGCTCGGGCGTACGCGCGTCGAGGCGGCGGTGGACGCGCCGAACGTGGCCTCGATCCGCGTGCTCGAGAAGGCGGGGTTCACGCGCATGCCGCGCACGGCGGCGGGCGCGTTCGGGGAGACGTACCTCTTCGAGGCGACGCGGGTGTAGGGCGAAGGACTACGTAAGTTCACAAGTTCACTCCGTCCCCTCGTATCTGGTCCCAGTGTATCTCGCGCGAGGCCGGAGGAGGGCGGGGCTCTCGCGTTGCTCGAGGGCGTGCGCGATCCAGCCGGCGGTGCGGCCGACGCCGAAGAGGGCGCTCGCGAGGTCGGGGCCGCCGCCCATGGAGCGGGCGAGGGCGTAGAGGGCGAGGTCGAGGTTGGGGTGGGCGCCGGTCGCGCGGGGGACGGCGTCGGCGAGGGCGAAGGCGACGTCGCGCTCGGGGCTGGCGTCGCCTTCCCGGGCGAGGGCGAGGAGCGGGGCCGCGCGCGGGTCGCCGTCCGGGTAGAGGGGGTGGTGGAAGCCGGGCACGGTGTCGCCCCGCGCGATCCGGTCCCGCAGGGCGCGCTCCACGCCGACGCTCACGCACTCGCGCACGAAGGCCTCGAGGCGAAGCGAGGCCGCGCCGTGCTTCGGGCCGCTGAACGCGTAGAGCGCGGCGCCGACGCAGGCGTAGAGATCCGCGCCGCTCGAGGCGGTGACGCGGGCGGCGAAGGTCGAGACGTTCAGCTCGTGATCCGCGCACGCGACGAGGGCGGCGTTCACCCGCGCGGCGTGTCGCTCGTGCGCGAGCCCCCGGGCGACCGCCTCGGCGATGGAGCCCTTCACCTCGACCTGGCTCGCCGCCGCCGCGAGCGCGGTGACGAGGCGGCGCGCGCGCGCGTGCTCGAGGGCGGCGGTGGCGCCGTGCCGCAGCGGATCGGCGAGGGCGAGCCCCGGGAGCGCCGCGGTCATGCGGAACACGGGCGGGCCCTCGAGCGACGTCGGCGAGGCCGTGGGCCAGTCCCCGGGCTCGGCCTCCCAGAGCCGCTCCGCCACCGCCTCGTAGCGCACGCCGTCCGCGATCAACGCGCCGACGTCACGCCCGCGGTATCGCAAGCCGTCCTCCACCGAGGTGATCGCCGAGTCGAGCACCGGGTCTCCCCAGCGGAGGGCGCCGACCGCGACCGCCGCGTGCCCTCGCCGGGCCGCGCTCTTGGCCGCGAGGCGGTCCACGTCGTCGACCGCGTAGAGCCGACGTCGCCCGCCGGCCCGCACGCAGCGGACCAGGCCACGGCTGACGTAGGAGTAGAGCGTCGCCTTCTTCACGCCGAGCCGGCGGCACGCCTCCTCCGAGCGGATGTATTGATTGTCGATTCGAGCTGTCTCTCGACCCATCGCGCCATCATCGTAGACCCATGCAGAACGAGGCTCCACGACACATCGATCGTCAATCCATGTACCCGCCGCGCTGGTCGCGCACCGCTCGGGACTACGCGCGCCATCGGGCTGGGTTCCCGGCGTCGTTCTACGCGCGGGTCGAGCCGCTCCTCGGGCCCAGGGTCCTGGACGTCGGCACGGGGACCGGGACCGTCGCCCGGGCGCTCGCGCGGCGGGGGCACGCGGTCACCGCGATCGACGTGGCCGCCGGGCAGCTCGCCGAGGCGGTGCGGCTCGCCAACGAGGCCGACCTCGCGATCGACTTCCGGCGGGTCCCCGCGGAGGACACCGGGCTCGACGCGCGCTCCTTCGACGTCGCGATCGCGGCGCAGTGCTGGCACTGGCTCGATCGTCCGGAGGCGGCGCTGGAGATGCGTCGGCTGCTCCGCCCGGGCGGCCGCCTGCTCCTCGCCCACCTCGACTGGATCCCTCGCGCCGGCAACGTGGTCGAGGCCTCGGTCGCGCTGGTCCGGGCGCACCGCCGGGTGGAGCTGCCGCACCTCGAGCGGGTCTCGCTCGACGGCCTCTACGGCCCGTGGCTCGAGGATCTGCACGCGGCCGGCTTCGAGCGCGTCGAGAGCTTCAGCTTCGACGTCGCCATCCCCTACACCGCCGAGTCCTGGCGCGGCCGGATGCGGGCCAGCGCGCACGTCGGCGCCACCCTCGACGACGCCGGCGTGGCCCGCTTCGACGCGGATCTCGCCGAGGCGCTCACCGCCTACGGCGACGCCTTCCCCGTCCCCCACCGCGTCTTCGTCGCGCACGCAGAGGAGCCGTCATGAGTCACCCCAACGTCAAGAACGTCGCCGCGCTCGAGCCCACCGCCATCGAGAAGGGCCCGCATCGCATCGTGCGCCGCCAGCTCGGTCGGCCGGCCGGGAGCCAGCAGCTCGGCTGCAGCCACATCACGATCCCGCCGGGCGGGCGGAGCTGGCCGCGGCACTGGCACGCGGTCAACGAGGAGGCGATCTACGTGCTCTCGGGCGAAGGCGTGGCGCTGATCGGCGACGAGAGGGTGCCGGTGAAGGCCGGAGACTACGTGGCGCTTCCGGTCGGCGAGGCGCACGCCCATCAGATGCGGAACGAGGGCGCCGAGGACCTCGTCTATCTCTGCTTCAGCACGATGATCCCGCACGAGATCGCGTTCTACGCCGACACCGGCAAGGTCGCGCTCTTCGCCGGCGCGGCGCCCGGGGGAGACAAGTCCGCGCGCTTCGTCGAGCGCTACGCCTACCTGGAGGACGTCGACTACTGGGACGACGAGGGCGCTTGACGCCGGGCGCGTCGCGCCTCAGGCTCAGCGAGTCATGCGGCTCGACTCACGGACAGCGTCACGCACCGCGCCCGCTCTCGCAGCGGATCGGTGCACGTGCGTCCGGAGGTAGAGAGCCCAGACCGCGAGCGCTCGCTCGAGCTGAAAGGCCCCTCCGGCACACGCCGAGAGGGGCCTTCGCAATTCTGCGCGTCTCTCCCGGCGTCCCCCGGCGGGGCCAGGTCTCCCTCCGTCGTCCGCGAAGGTCGCGGCGCGTGAGGAGAAACGGAGAACGTAGAGAGATGAACATCGAGAAGCAGCACCTGAGCGTCGGCACGATCGGCCACGTGGACCACGGCAAGACGACGCTGACGGCGGCGTTGACGGCCGCCACGGCCCACGCGTTCGGCGGGACGGCGCGCGGCTTCGGCGACATCGACAACGCGCCCGAGGAGCGGCGGCGGGGCATCACGATCCAGGCCTCGCACGTGCAGTACGAGTCTCGGGCTCGCGTGTACGCGCACGTCGACTGCCCCGGGCACGCCGACTTCGTCAAGAACATGATCGCGGGCGCGTCCCAGATGGACGGCGCGATCCTGCTCGTGGACGGATCCGTCGGGGTGCAGGCGCAGACGCGTGAGCACGTCCTGCTCGCGAGGCAGGTCGGCGTCGAGCACGTCGTGGTGTTCGTCAACAAGGTGGACATCGCCGACCCCGAGCTGCTCGACCTCGTCGAGATCGAGGTGGCCGAGCTGCTCGAGGCGCACGACTACATCGACCCGCCCTTCGTGCGGGGCTCGGCCCTCGAGGCGCTGCGCGCCTGTGAGGCGGGGCGCTGGGACGACGCGCGGGTGGAGGAGATCCTCGCCCTCGTCGAGGCCCTCGACGCCCACGTGCCCGTGCCCGAGCGGGACTACGACGCCCCCTTCTTCATGCCCGTCGAGGGCGTGTGCAGCATCGAGGGGCTCGGCACCGTGATCACCGGCAAGGTCGAGCGCGGCCGGCTCTCGGTCGGCGCCAGCGTCGAGGTCGTCGGTCGCGGCGGCGAGCCGCGGCAGGCGGTCGTAAAAGGCATCCAGTCGTTCCACCGTGACGTGCCCGAGGCGGTCGCGGGCTGGAACGTCGGGCTGCTGCTCCGGGGCGTCGGCCGTGACGAGATCGTGCGCGGTCAGGTCGCGGTCTCGCCCGGCTCGATCGCCTCTCACGCCACCGGCGAGGCGGAGATCTTCCTCCTCTCCGAGAAGGAGGGCGGCCGCAAGCGGCCCTTCGGATCGGGCTACGCGCCGCAGCTCTTCTTCGGCGTGGTCGGCGTGACCGGCACCCTCCGGTTCGACGAGGGCGTCATCGCGCCGGGTGACCGGGCGAGCGTCCGCTTCGAGCTCGACAAGGCGGTGGCCATCGAGCCCGGCATGCGCTTCGCCATGCGCGAGGGCGGCCGCACCATCGGCGCCGGGGTCGTGCGCGCGGTGGCGTGATCACCCGGGCGGCGCCTCTCCCTCTTCGGCGGGAGGGGCGTCGCCCTCCTCCAGCACCAGCCGGTCGCCCTGCCAGATCCACCACTGCCGCTCCTCGCCGGGCCGCCGCACGACCAGCGCGAAGGGCTCGCGGCGCGCCCGTCCCGCGCGATCGCGGGTGCCCGACACGCTGCCTCGGCGATGATCGGGCAAGCTCTCCGCGGTCGGGAGCTGCGCCGACCAGACCTCCCGCCGGCGATGCAGCGGCGTCGCGCTCCACTGCAGGATCCCGTCAGCGCCCAGGGAGTCGCGCGGCGCGTGGCTCGCGACCAGCAGCGTCTGCCCGCCCCCTCGAAGGGTCTCGGTCAGGAACACCTCGCCGAGCGCCCCGCCGAGGCGGTGAGTCGTGAGGCGCTCGAGCTCGCACTCGGCGTCGAGCGCGTAGGCGACGATCTCCGCGGCGCCGTAGACGTCCGGGGTGATGAGCAGGAACGCGGACCGGGGCCGGCCCTCGCTCCAGATCCGGGTGCGGACCGCGAGGCTCTCCTCGGCGGCGCGCTCGGCCTGCCCGAAGACGTCGTCGGCCTCGTCCTCGAGCTCGTCGTACACCTCACCGCCGTACACCTCCTCGAGGTAGGCGAGGCTCTCGTCCAGGATCGCGGCCCGGCTCGGCACGCAGCCCTCGAGCGGCGCGAGGAACCGCGCGGTCACCCACCCCCGCTGCCGGCGGCTCACCACGACCTGGAGGAAGCCCTCGTCGGAGTCGCCGCTCTCGTGGAGCGCGACGACGACCGTGTCGTGCGGCAGCACGCGGAGCACGTTCGGCGCGTCGGTGGTGGGCGTGCGCCGGAGGGTGAGGCGCACGGTCGAGCTCATGCGCGCCGGGCGGAGGCCCACGCTCGGATCGTAGGCCTCGGGCGCGCTCACTACGCTGCCGAGCGCCCGCATCGCCCTCTCGAGGGCCGCCGGCGGCGTCTCTGCGGGCAGGCGCGCGGCCCAGCCGTCGTCGAGACGCGTGAAGCGGAACGGCAGCTCCCGCAGCGAGCTCGGCAGCTCGGCCCAGTCCGAGGCCAGGGCCTCGAGCGGTCGCGCCCCGGTCACCCGAACGCCCGACGGAGGTGCAGGCGTCGGTGCGGGGGGGCGTGCCGTCTCGGCGGCCGGGCCCGCGTCGGGAGGCGGCGCGGGCTCGGCGGCCGCGGGCGCGAGCTCGGCGCGCGGCGGCTCGGGCGACGCGAGCGCGAGCGCGAGGACGAGCAGCGTCGCGAGCCCGAGGGCGCCTGCCGCCGCGATCCCGATCGCCGCTCGGCCGCGACGCCGGGGCGAGGGGAGCGCCTCGGTGGGGGAGGCCATCGCGAGCCCGATCGTGCCCGGCACCGCCGGCGGGTCGGTCGCGGGGAGGGCGCCGGTGGCCGCGTCGAGCGCGTCTCGCATCGCCGCGCCGCTCGCGAAGCGCTCCGCCGCGTCTCGGCGCAGCGCCCGGTGCACGAGCTCCACGATCGCCCGCGGCAGATCGGGGCGCAGCGTGTCGAGCGGCGCGGGCTCGGTCTGGAGCGTGGCCCGGTGCACCGCGAACGCGTCGTCGCCCTCGAAGGGGCGCCGGCCGGCCAGCGCCTCGTAGAGGATCACGCCCGCCGCCCACACGTCCGCGCGCGCGTCGACGTCGCGGGCGGACTCGAACTGCTCGGGCGCCATGTAGCACGGCGTGCCCACGCTGGTGTGCGGGGCGGTGAGGTGAGGCCCGGTCCTCTTCGCGGCGCGCGAGATCCCGAAGTCGAGCAGCTTGGGGATCACCCCGTCGCCGTCCTCCGCGAGGAACACGTTCGCGGGCTTCAGATCGCGATGCACGATGCCCGCCTCGTGGATCGCGGCGAGCCCGCCCAGCACCCCTCGCGCCCAGCTCAGCACGTCACCGAGAGGCGGCAGCCCACGCGCCAGCCGCGCGTGCAGCGTCTCGCCCGATAGCAGCGGCATCACCAGGAAGGGCGCGCCGTCCGCGTCTCCGTAGTCGAGGATGTCCACGACGTTGCGATGCTGCACCCGGGCCACGAGCGCCGCCTCTCGCTCGAACCGGGCGCGCGCCTCGTCGCCGTCGAGCGCCTCGCGCACCCGCTTCACGGCGACCTCGCGCCCGAGCGCGAGCTGCTCGGCTCGCCAGACCTCGCCCATCCCGCCTTCGCCCAGCCGGGCGATCAGCCGGTAGCGTCCCCCGAGGGTGTCACCCGCCTCCACTGCGCGGGTAGACGCGCGGCGATCGGGCGTCGATTCCCGCTACCGCCAGCGACCTTGCCACTGGCAGGTCGCGTCGCCGCGGTGGACGCAGGCGACGTGCTCGATCTGCACGCCTTCGCCGCCCGACAGCGTGATCGCCGACTCGATCCAGCCGGCGATGCCGTACTGACAGAGGTAGAGCGGGTAGACGGCGTCGCCGATCGTCACCGTCGCGCGACCGCGCCCGTCGAGCGTGGTCTTCGCCCAGCCCGGCCGGAGGTACTGACGGTAGGCCACGCCGATGCTCTTCAGCACGAAGCCCGGCGTGCCGATGCGGTAGAGCGCGCGGTAGAGGGACGGGAGGTCGTAGGCGGCGATGGTCGCGCCGAAGGGCTGCATCAGCCGCATGTCTCCGCGCATCGCGATCTCGACGATGCGCTGATCGATCTCGACCATCTCGACGAGCGGGTACCAGCTCACCGGCATCGGCTCGCCCTCGAGGTGCCTGCGCGCCTCCGGGGCCGTGCCCTCGGCGACGCGTCGGAGCATCTCCTCACCCCACGTCTCGCGCACGTACCGCGGACGCGCGGCCATCAGAGAGCCCTTTACCCGCTGCTCCCGCATCGGCGCGAGCAGGGACTCGTCACCCAGCACTTCATGAGTGATCGACACCGTCGAGGACCCTAGCAGGCGTTCACCGGCGCGGCCGGCCGTGTTACCAATGGACCGTGGGGAGGATCTTGCTGCTCCTGACGGTGCTGTGGATCCCTGCGCTCGCCGAGGCGCAGACGGAGCCCGAGTGGCAGCGCGGCGTGGAGCTGCGACGGCAGGGCCAGGACGCGGCCGCGCTCGAGGTCTTCGCGGCGCTGCACGCCCGGACGGCTTCGCCGGCGAGCCTCGCGCAGGTGGCGCTGGCGGAGCAGGCGCTCGGACGCTGGGGCGCGGCGGCGCTGCACCTCGACGCGGCCCTCGCGCGACCGGACGCCTGGGTGACCGAGCGCCGCGGCGCGCTGGCGCAGGCGCGGGACGAGATCACGCGTCACGTCGGCCAGCTCGAGGTGCTCGTGAGCCGCGCGGGCCTGACGGTGGAGGTCGACGGAACGGCGGTGGGCACCTCCCCGCTCCCGGGCCCGGTGCCGGCGACCGAGGGCACGGTGGTGGTGCGCCTGCGCGAGGCCGGCCGCGTCGTGGGGGAGCGCCGGGTGACGGTGCAGCCGGGGGCGCTGTCGCGGGCGAGCCTCGAGGTCGGCGCCGGCGTGAGCGCCTCGGGCGGCGGCGCGCTCGGCGTCGTCGGCGGGGTGTCGCTCGGCGTGGGCGGCGGCGCGCTGGTCGGTGTGGCGGTCGCGTGGGCGCTCCGCGAGTCGCACGTGCAGCGCTGGAACTCCGACGAGTGCTGGCCGGCGGGCGCGACGCGCATGGAGGCCTGCCCGGGCGAGCCCGACGCGTGGAGCGCGGCGGAGACGGCGGCGATCGTGCTGGGCGCGGCCGGCGGCGCGCTGCTGGTCGCGGGCGCGGTGCTGCTCATCGTCGACGCGAGCGGCGGGGGCGGCGAGACCGCGCTCGCCTGCGCGCCCGGGCTGCTGGGCGTCAGCTGTCAGGGGCGCTTCTGATGCGGGCGCGGTGCCTCGCCCTCTGCGCGCTCCTGGTCGCCTGCACCGAGCCGCTCCCCGGCGACGTGAGAAACGGAGAGGACGCGGCGGCGCCCGACGCGGGCGTGGACGACGGCGGGCGCGGCGAAGACGGCGGCCTCGAGCGCGACGGCGGGCTCCCGCTGGACGACGGCGGCTCCGACGGCGGCGGCTCCGACGGCGGCGCCCCCTTCACGATCCGGGCGATCGACGTCGGGACCGGCTCGACGCACACCTGCGCGGTGACGACCACCAACACCGTCGTCTGCTGGGGCGCGAACGACCGAGGGCAGCTCGGGCGCGCCGAGGGCGAGCGCGCGCCGGGCGTGGTCGAGGGCGTGTCCGCTACCTCGGTGTGCGCGGGCGACGGCTTCACCTGCGCGCTGACCACCGCCGGCGAGGTCGCCTGCTGGGGAGTGAACAATCGCGGGCAGCTCGGGCGCGGCGTCATGGGCGAGCCGGACTCCACGCCTCTCGTCATCGGTCTCTCGGGCGTGCGCGGCATCACCTGCGGGTCGCACCACGCCTGCGCGCTCGACGGCGACACCGTCGACTGCTGGGGGAGCAACGCCACCGGCCAGCTCGGCACCGGCGGCTCCACGGCCGCGGATCCGTGGCCCCGGACCGCGGTGAGCTCCGCCGGCAGCGACTTCACCCTCGAAGCCGGCGCCCGGCACACGTGCTTCAGCGATCTCATTCGCGGCTCGGGGCGCACCGCCTGCTGGGGCGACAACGGGGCCGGGCAGATCGAGGAGGGCGGGAACTCCGAGTACCGCGCCGGCCTCGAGCTCAACCGCGTCTTCATCTCCGAGATGGCGCTCGGCGAGCGGCACACCTGCTTCATGACGACGGCGGGCTTCACCTGTCGCGGCTCGGACGCGCAGCAGACCGCGGTGCCCACCGCGATCGGCGGCGGGGTGGACGTGGCGGCGGCGGGCCTCTCGGCGTCGTGCGGTGGGAGCGGCGCGGACGTCGTCTGCTGGGGAGACAACGACGAATGGCAGCTCGGCACGTCGGCGAGCGGCGCGACCCAGGCGACCGTCACCCTCCCGTCCGACGTCCGGGCGCTCGACGGCGGCGCCGGCCAGTTCTGCGCGATCGACCGCGAGCAGCGCGTGTGGTGCTGGGGGGCGAACGGCTTCGGTCAAGCGCGACCCGGCGACCCCGCCGCGCAGGTCGACCCTGCCATGCTCGGCCTGTGATGGAGCCGCCCGACACCCTCGAGCATCGACAGCTGGCTCCGGGCGTCCGGGCGGGCAGCTATCTCGTCGAGAAGATCCTCGGCGCGGGAGGCATGGGCCACGTGTTCGCCGCGCGCCACGTGGGGCTCGACAAGCCGGTGGTGCTCAAGGCGCTGCATCCCGCGCTCTCGTCTCGACAAGACGCCGTGACGCGGTTCGTACGCGAGGGGCGGGCGGCGTCGAAGATCCGCCACCCGCACGTCGTCGACGTGACCGACGTCGGGACGCACGAGGGCGTGCCGTTCCTGGTGATGGAGTACCTCGAGGGAGAGGATCTCCATCATCGCCTGCACGCCACCGGGCCGATGTCTCCGAGCGAGATCGCGCGGATCATGCTGCCGGTCTGCGACGCGGTCGCGCACGCGCACGACGCGGGCGTCATTCACCGCGATCTCAAGCCGTCGAACATCTTCCTCGCCGCCGCGCCGAACGGCCGCGAGGTGCCCAAGGTCCTCGACTTCGGCATCGCGCGCATCGTCGACACCCAGCTCGACCGGGTCACGGTCACCCACGCCGCCTCGTTCCTCGGGACGCCGTTCTACGTCGCGCCCGAGCAGGCGCAGTCGGGTCGCGACGCCGACGCGCGGAGCGACCAGTTCTCGCTCGGCGTGATCCTCTACCAGCTCGCGACGGGACGGACGCCGGTCGAGGGGGGCACGCCCTTCGAGGTGATCTGCGCGATCATCCAGGGGATCAGCATCCCCATCCAGACTCACCTCCCGAACGTGGATCCACGGCTCGCCGCCATCGTCGAGCGCGCGATGGCCTTCGCGCCGGACCAGCGCTACCCGGACGTGCGCGCCCTCGGCCGGGACCTGCTCCAGCTCGCCGATCCCGCGGTGCGCGCGCAGTCGGCTGGCGTGTTCGGCGCCGACCCGATCGCCACGCCCGCCCCCGCGGCGCCTGACACCTCTCCCGACGCCTTCGCGCCGACGATGGTGCCCGCGTCGGTTCAGCCGGCGCTGACGCCCGCGCCTCCGCCTGCTCCGGTCGTCACCCCGGCCTTCACTCGCCCTGCGCCGGTGAAGCGCGCGCGGGCGCTGCCGTGGCTGGCGCTCTCGCTGGGGCTGGTGCTGCTGCTCGTCGGAGGTGGAGTCGCCGCGTGGTGGGTCGTCTCGCGGGCGCCGGGCTCACCGGTCCCGGCGGAGGCGCCTTCGCCTGCGCCGCGCGATGCGGTCCACTCGGAGCCGGCGGCGGAGCCCCCGGCCGCCGAGTCGGAGCTGGCCGAGCCGGAGCCGCCCGAGCGGGAGCCGGCCGAGCCGGAGCTGGCCGAGCCGGAGCCGGCCGAGCCGGAGCTGGCCGAGCCGGAGCTGGCCGAGTCGGAGGGGGTGCGGGAGCCCGAGCCTCCCGAGGTCGCGTCTCCGGAGCCGGCGCCTCCGGAGCCGCGCGCGCGACCGACTCGCGTCATGCGGCGCGCTCCGACGCCGTCGGGGTCGCGGGCCACGCCTCCGACGCCGCGCAGCCTCCCGCGCGCGCTGCCCGCGCCGCGCCCGCGACCGACGCCGCGCCCTCCGCCTCGGGTCGGCGCCAACAACGCGCCCATCCTGGACTGACGCACTACGACCTGTCGCGCGTTTGTGTTCTCTGCGGACGGATCTACGTCTTCTGGGCCGACCCGAGCTTGAGGTCGGGGCGCGAAAGCGTTACACCGAATGAACAGGCGTGTGCGCAACCGTCGTGCTCTGAACGACGCGCATCGCCAACCGAAGACCAGTGGGAGCGGCGCCGATGGAACGCGCCATTCGTTCTCCCACGCCAACAAGGAGATACATGGGTAGAAGATTTCGTGGGGCCGTCCGACCGAACAAGCCCGAACACCGCGTCAATCACAGAATTCGCTTCCCTCAGATCCGAGTCGTCGATCCCGATGGATCCGTCCTCGGCGTCATGAGCCCCGAAGAAGGCCGCGCGAAGGCTCGAGAGTATGGTCTCGACCTCGTGGAGATGGCGCCCAACGCGCGCCCCCCGGTCTGCCGGATCATGGACTACGGGAAGTTCAAGTACGAGCAGAGCAAGGCCAAGTCGGCGAAGAAGAACGACGGCCCGCAGCTCAAGACCGTGCAGATGCGTCCCAAGACCGACACGCACGATCTCGAGACCAAGCTCAACCGCGCCCGCCGCTTCCTGGAGCGCGGCGACAAGGTGAAGCTCGTGATGCGGCTCCGCGGACGAGAGCGCGGCTACCCGCAGCGCTGGGTGCAGATGATGCACGAGCACGTGCAGGAGCACCTGAGCGACGTCGCCGACGTGGCGTCGAGGCCGGCCCAGCAGGGCCGCATGATCTCGATGCTGCTCGAGCCGAGCTGACCTTCTAGGGCAGGGGCGGGTCCGCCCCCGCCCCCCCGCTGCGGCGGCACAACGATGTTCGCTCCGGGCTGCGCCCTCCGCAAACATCGCTGCGCCTCCTCCGCGGGGCCCCCCCACCCACTCCGGGACCTCGCTCCGCTCGGCCCCGACCCCAGCGCGGGGCGCTGGGTCCCCTGCGGCTCGCGCTCGCGCTGCGCGCGAGCTGGCCGCCCGCTGCCGCGGGATCGAAGATGGGAGATGGAGCGTGCGGCGACGTCGCTTCGCTCGTCGCCTTCCGTGTTCTTCCGGGCGACGTCGCTTCGCTCGTCGCCCTCGGGAAGTTCTTCCGGGCGACGTCGCTTCGCTCGTCGCCCTCGGGAAGTTCTTCCGGGCGACGTCGCTTCGCTCGTCGCCTTCCGTGTTCTTCCGGGCGACGTCGCTTTGCTCGTCGCCCTCGGGAAGTTCTTCCGGGCGACGTCGCTTCGCTCGTCGCCCTCGGGAGGGTTCGTGGGGGCTTCCGGGCGACTTCGCTGCGCTCGTCGGCCTCGGGGGCAGGTTCGTGGGGGCTTCCGGGCGACTTCGCTGCGCTCGTCGGCCTCGGGGGCAGGGGGCGACGGTCGGCGACGCAACCTCTCGGAGGTCGGGGCGATGGAGGTCGGTGCAATCGCCGGAAGGAGCCTCCATGCGCTACGTGTTCGTTCTCTCGCTCTCGTCCGCTCTGACCTTCGCCGCGCCTCCGTCCGCGTTGGCCCAGCGCTCGACGGCGGGCGCACCCGTGACGCCGAGCGATCGTGGGGCGTCGGTCGAGGAGACGCCGCCGGTCTGGATCGCGACGCGCGATGGGTTCCGGGAGCTGCGCGTTCGGGTGGCTCATGGTGAGGACTCGCTCGACGGGCCGACGCACCTGACGGTGGAGGCCGTGACGGACGATGTCCGGATCGACCGGGAGGATCTGGTCGGGCAACGAGTGACCGTGGGGGTTCGGCACTCCGCGGGGACGCTCTTGCGAAACGGGACCGTGGTGGACGCGCGGGTGTCGGTGGGGGTGAGCCCGGACACGCAGGAGAGGGAGGCGTTCGTTCTGCTGCAGATCGAGGACGACCTCCACCGGCTGAGGCGCGCGGTGCGCTCGGCGATGTACGAGGCGGTGACCGACGTCGAGGCGCTCGAGGCGACCTTCGCGCGGCACCCGGACGTGTCGGTGGAGCTCCGGGTGCGGCGCGCGTTGCCGGTGCGGGCGCACGTCGCGCAGTACGAGGAGAGCGACTTCGGGTTCGTCTACCGACTCGCGGACCGCTCGGGGCTGGTGATCCGGACCGAGCATCGGGCGCACGGCCACACGATCGTGGTGGAGGACGCCGACTTCGTCCCGCGCGTCCGGACGACGCTGACGGTCGGGGAGCAGCTGGAGCGGATCGACGTGAACGCGATGCCGGGGCCGAGCGGCTACCTGCTGTACGACGGCGACCACCTCGCGAGGGCGCTGCGCCCCGGCGCTCGGGTCGAGCAGGCGGTCGCGCTCCGGGTGGCGCCGGAGGGGAGCGCCGCCGCGCTCCGTCGGAGGGCCGCCGCGCTGCTGGCCGCCGCCAACGCCCCGATCGTCAGCGCTTCCGGCGAGATCCCCGGGGAGATCGGGACGCGCGTCCGGGTGCGCGGAGCGGAGTCGTCCGAGGCGAACGCCGACTTCCGGGTCGTGCGGCAGAGCTGGATGGCCGCCAGGCCGATGGGCGTGCGTGTCGACATGGAGCTCCGCGCGGCCGAGGTGCCGCTGGTGGTCATGCACCGCAACCCGCCGGGGGTGGGCATGCAGTCGGCGGAGGTGCTCCGCGTCGAAGGAGCGCGAGCGCGGCTCCGGCTCGACTGGACGCCCGATGGGCGAGGGAGGTTCCCGGAGTGCTGGGTGGCGCTCGACGGTCTGGAGCCGCCGCGTCCTGGCGCGCGCGTCCACCTCGGCTTCGAGCACGGCGACCCGGAGCGGCCCTTCCTGCTCAGGTGAGCTGAGGCGGCTCGTCGCGGACGGCGGCCTCGGAGGTGTCGGCGTCGAGGGCCTTCTGGATCACGCGGTTGGTGGTCTCGTCGAGGTAGCGGGTCAGCTCCTCGGAGATCTCCTTGAACTCCGGCCAGAAGACCTCGTCGAGGAACTTCTTCGGCGCCGACACCATCACGGTCGTGTAGCGCTGCCCGGAGTACCGGTACGGCTCGAGCCCGTAGCGGCGCATGAGCGCCATCAGGAGCCGGCGCGAGTAGTGGTCCGGCATCGAGAAGCGCACCTCGATCACGCCCTTGCCGCGCAGCTCCTCGAGCCGCTCCCGGATCCGGTCCCGCGCCTTGGCCGCCGCCTCGCCCTCTCCGTCCGAGCCGGGGTTGGCGTGCAGCGCTTCGATCCGGCGCAGCTTCTCGAGCAGGCGCTCTTCGTCGGGGCTCATCGCTCCCCTTTGACGCGGCCGGAGGAGCCGCGCAAACCACTCGCGGTCAGGTGATCTTCAGCACCGCGCGGAAGCGGACGGTGTTCTCCATCACCTTCGCGAAGCCCTCGTTGGCCTGCTCGAGGTCGAAGACCTCCGTCTTCGGGCGCACGTCGGTGAGCGCGCTGAACTTCATGGTGTCCTCGGAGTCGAACGCGGTGCCGCTCGGCCAGCCGTGGAGCTGCTTGCCGCTGAGCATCGAGAAGCCCGGGACCTCGATCGGGTCCTGGGCGGCGGCGACGATCATCAGCTTGCCGCGGGCCTTCAGGCCGCCGATGACGCTCTGGATCGCCTCGGCGCTCGGCGCGGTGGCGAGGACGACGTCGGCGCCGCCGAGCGACTGGAGCGCGTCGGCCGCGTCGTTCGCCTTCGCGTCGATGAACTCGTGCGCGCCGAGCTCGCCGGCGAGGCTCTTCTTGTCGTCACCTCGTGAGATCGCGACCGTGCGGAACCCCATGCGCTGGGCGTACTGCACGGCGAGGTGACCGAGGCCGCCGATGCCCTGGACGGCGACCGTGTCGCCTGGCCGTGCGCCGCTGTTGCGGAGCGCGTTGAAGGTGGTCACGCCGGCGCAGAGCAGCGGGCCGGCGTCGATCGGGGAGAGCGCGTCCGGGATGCGCGCGACCGCCTCCCAGGGCGCGACCATGTACTCGGCGTAGCCGCCGTCGTAGCTGATCCCGCAGATCTTCGCGGCGTCGCAGCCGATGAAGTCGCCGCGCCGGCAGGCGTCGCACCGGAAGCAGTGGCCCCCGTGCCAGCCCACGCCGACGCGCTGCCCCTTCGAGAGGCCCTCGACGTCTTCGCCGACGGCGTCGATCACGCCGGCGACCTCGTGGCCGGGGACGCGCGGGAGCTCGAGCCCCGGGAAGCCGCCGAGCTTCACGAACGCGTCGCTGTGGCAGATGCCGCACGCGTCGACCTTCACCCGGACCTGACCGGGTCCTGCCGCCGGGACGTCGCGCTCCTCCAGCTGGAAGTCGCCGCCCGCCTCTCGCACCACCATCGCCTTCATCGCGTTCCCCTTTCGCTCGGACTCCACACCTGGGTCCGGGTGTGCGCCTGGCAAACGCGAGGCGGGGCTCAGGATCACGGTGTGGCGGGTGAGACCGCGTCCGAGAGCCTCCCGGCCGTGGTTCGTGAGTTGGGCACGGGCTTCGCACCGTGGTGGGTGAGGAACCATGATCACCAACCGAAATCACCGCAGCTGGAAGCACGACCTCTACATCACCCTCGAGCGCTTCGGGCGCGACCTCGAGGAGCGCGGCGACAAGGCCCGCCGCTGGACCGCGCGCACCCTCCGCGAGGCGGCCCCGGGCATCACCCACGCGGGCGCCGAGCTCGCCCACGAGCTGCGCCGCATCGCCCAGTTCATCGACGCCAAGCTCTTCCAGGAGGGCAAGCGCACCAGCGCCGCCGCCTGATCTCCCCGATCAGAGACACGGGGACGGAGTGAACTTGTTAACTTCTGTAGGTCGTTGTCGTACGTAAGTTAACAAGTTCACTCCGTCCCCTACCCCTCGCTGATCGGTGGCACCATGTTCGGCGCGATGCGGCTGGAGCCACAGGGAGCGCTGCCGGAGGTGCTCGCGCCGGAGGAGACGGCGCTGCTCTTCGACGCGGAGTGCGTGGTCTGTAGCGGATGGGTGCACTTCGTGTTGCGCTGGGACCGCGAGGGCACGCTCCGGATCGGGGCGGTGCAGTCGGAGGCCGGGCGCGCGCTGCTGACCTACGCGGGGCTCGACCCGGACGACGTGGACACGATGCTCCTCGTCGAGCGAGGCACGCCCTACGCGAAGTCGGACGCGTTCCTGCGCGCGGTCCGCTACTTCCGCTTCCCGATGCGCCTGCTGGCGATCGGGCTCGTGGTGCCGCGCTTCCTCCGCGACTGGCTCTACGACCGCGTCGCGAAGAACCGCTACTCCCTCTTCGGCAAGAAGGAGCTCTGCCTCATCCCCGCCCCCGAGGAGCGCGCGCGCTTCCTCCCCGGCTGATCCCTACTCGACGTCCCAGCACCCCAGGGGGACGCCGGCCACGGGGAAGAGGCTGTCGGCGCGCATGGGATGGTTGACGCGCTTCTCGAAGGACAGGACGTAGCGGCCCGGGCTCAAGCTCCATCCCACGTGGCTCGCGACCGCGCCGGTGTCGTCGTGGAAGCCCCACGACCCGAGCGCTCGCGGCCACTCGGCCCCCGATTCGACCACCGGGCGGATGCCCTCCTCCTCGAAGTAGACGCCGCCCGCGAAGGCGAGGAAGGGCCAAGGCCGAGGCAGCTCACCGCCCCGTCGAGGAGGCAGCGGCGGCATCGGCTCACCGCCGAGCGTGAAGGTCACGTCGACGGTCACCGCGTCGAGCGACAGGTCGAGCGTCGTCGGCTCCCGGACCTCACCGTCGAACACGACCCGGGCGCCCATCGGCCAGGGCGGGGTGGCCTCGTCGTCGTCGGTCGGGAGGTAGTAGACCCGCACCGCGCCGGGCACGACGCGCAGATCGCTCTCGGCGTCGCCCGCCCACTCGACCGCAGGGCCGCCCGTCTCGACTTGCCACTTCGCCCCCGCGCCGAGCGCGGGCGCGCCGTCGAGACGCAGCTCGAGGGGCACCGTCGGCACCGAGATGTGGAGCGGCGCGCCATCGGCCACGACGACTCCCAGCTCGGCGTCGGGGAGCAACGTCGGGCAGCCCTCGTGCACGCCGCGCAAGGTCACGCGGTGCTCGCCCGGCGTGACGCGCAGGCGGCGGTGCTCGCCCGGCGGCAGGACGAGGGGGAGAGGGTGGTCGCCCACGCGCACCTCGCCGACGCAGCCCGGCGGGAGCTCCGCCGGATCCATGCCCTCGATCTCCACCGTGACGTCCACCTCGACCATGGGGACCTCCAGAGCGGCGGTCAGGCCCTCCGGCGGCACGACGATCTCGGGCAGCTCCGGCGGCGGCTGCGGCCAGGAGCGATCCGGGCAGACCTCGACCCGGTAGCGGCCCGGGACCGCCCAGCCTCGGGCGTGGCCCGCCGTGATGGACAGCTCCGGTCCACCCGTCCCGGGACGCCCCGCCTCGGGCAGTGGCTGGAGCCTCAGGCACGTCCCGGCGTCCGGCGCGGCGCCCCCGGCGAGCGTCACCGCGAGCTCCACCGGGGCCGCGGGCGCCTCCACCACGACTTCTTCGGCCAGCGCCTCTTCGGCGAGCTCGATCGTCCCCGGCAGCACCCGGTTCGGCGCGCCGCCCCCGCGCAGCGTCACGAAGTACCGGCCCGGCGACATCGGGAGCAGCGTGATCGGCGCGCTCGGATCCTCCACGTGGGCCCACTGATGCGTGGAGAAGTCGGCGGAGTGGACGATGACCGTTCGCACCCCGTCCCACTGCGGGGCGAGGTCCAGCCGCAGGGTGCTCGTCACCCGCTCGAGGTCGAAGTCGAGCCGCGTGGTGTCCTCGTCGATCTCGACGACGCCGATGTCTTCGATCAGCTCTCCCGCCTCACCCCACTCGATGCGCGCTCGGTATCGGCCCGGCGCGAAGCGCACGACCACGCTCTGGCGCCCGGCGTAGGGCAGGGGACCCTCCTCGACGAGCGGCACGCGGGCCACGTGGATCTTGTGGTCCCCTTCGAAGAACAGGGTGCCGGGGACCGCGACGGTCTCGGGGAGGGGCTGGCCGTCGAGCGTGACCCGGACCTCCACCGGGTGCGCCGGGATGTCGATGACCGCGCGACGCCCGGTCCGGCACCCGGTGGTGCAGACGCCGCCGCTCCCGAGGTCGCACACCTCACCGGTCTCGCAGTCCGCGTCCCCTTCGCAGACGATCTCACAAGGCCCGCAGTCGAGCGCGCCACCGCACCCGTCCTCTCGCGCCCCGCACTCGTCCGGCGCGCACGTGAGCGCGACGCAGGCGTCGGCGCGCCCAGCGTCGTCCGGCGCGGCGTCGGGGACGCGGTCGTGGGTCGCGCCGCAGCCGACGAGACAGAGCACGAGCATCGCATACCGCCGCGACATCCACCCACGGTAGCAACGGAGCGGTCATACTGGAAACGTGACCAACGAACCGCTCCCCTGGCCGCATGGCCTCTCGCGCGGCGACGTGGACGAGGCCCTCGTGATCGTCAGCGACGTCGAGATCGGGCCCGGCGGCCCCACCGACGACTTCCCACAGAGCGACTTCCTCGGGGACCTGCTGCTGCGGTACTGCGCGCCGCCCTTCGACGACGTGCCGCTGACCGTGGTCTTCGACGGCGACACCTTCGACCTGCTCAAGACCCCGACGAGCGACGGCGCCTTCCCGATCCACATCACCGAGGCGATCGCGCTCGACAAGCTCGAGCGGGTGCTCGCGGCGCACGCGCCGTTCGTGGAGCGCCTGCGCAGCTTCCTCGCTCACCCGGGCGCGCCGCGCATGATCAGCTTCGTCGTCGGGAACCACGACATGGAGCTGCTCTTCGCGGGCGTGCAGGAGCGTCTCCGCGAGGCGCTCGGGCACCCGGAGCGGGTGCTCTTCCCCGGGATCCGTCACCAGCGCGGGCAGGTGCACGTGGAGCACGGGCAGCAGCACGATCCGCTCTTCGCGATCGACACCGAGCGGCCCTTCCTCGAGCACGCGGGGGAGACGGTGCTCAACCTCCCGTGGGGCACGGTGGCCCTGCTCGAGGTCGCGATGCAGTACCTGCCGGAGCTCCATCAGCTCGATCGGCTCAAGCCCAAGCGCGCGGTGCTCGCCGCGCTGCCGGAGGTGAAGGACCTGCTGCTCGGGGCCTACTGGCGCTACTGGACCCGCGACTTCTGGCAGAGCTACTGGGCCACCCGCGATCCCCTCCGGCGCGTGAGCTGGTCGATGCTCAAGGAGGTCGCCTACCGGTTCGGCACCGGCGACCCGGACGTCTCCATGCAGGACTGCCGCCGCCTCCTCCACGACCGCCGCGACGAGACGACGCTCATCGTCCTCGGGCACGAGCACGAGCCGGCGTGGTGGAGCAGCGCCGGCCGCCGGGTGCTCCGGACCGGGTGCTTTCGCAACGAGTGGGAGCTCGACGTGGAGGGCGGCGCGCACCGGCTCCTGCCCAAGGTCTACGCCGAGGTGTTCCTCCGCGGCGACGTCCCGGTGCGCTCGCACCTGGTGGAGGTCGACGCGCCGCCGCCGCCGGATCCCATGGTGCCCAGCGACCTGGCGGAGGTGCTCGACCACCTCCCGCGGCTGCGCGCGGCGCAGGTGGAGGGGGACCAGCAGGCCCGCCGCCGCCAGGAGCACTCGGAGTCCCAGGAGCCGAGCCGGGGCCTGCCCGGGTTCGTCGAGACCCTGCGCGAGGTCCTGGGTCGCGCCGGCGGCGTGTGAGATCGCTCGCTCTCGTTTGCGCGCGGGCCGTTCGCACCTCACGTTTCGGCCCTTCCATGGGAGCCCACGTGAAAAGCATCTCGATCGCGCTCGTCTCGCTCGCCCTCGTCGCCTGTGGCGACGGCATGGCCATGCCCGACCCGGACGCGGGCCCGCCGCCCGCCAACACCCTCCGTGACGGGGCCGAGGCGCAGTACGCGCCGGTCTACGAGGCGGTGAGCTACACGGCCGGCGGCTGGGACCGGGAGTGGCTGCCCAAGGACCTGGCGGTCCACCCGGGCGGCCAGCTCTGGCTCGTGCAGCAGATGGAGCGCGACCCCGACTTCGACGATGACACCGAGTGCACCCAGCGCGGCCTCTCCGGCGCGCCGAACGACTGCGTCTCGCAGCAGGGCAGCACCGTCGCCATCCTCGATCCCGGCGCGGCCGAGCTGGCCACCGCCGAGAACGGGCGCGCGAACGTCGTCGTCGACGCCAACTCCTGGCACTTCATGCGCCGGCCGTCCTCGATCGCGTTCGGCGCGGCCGAGACGACCCTGAACCCCGACGACCCGGGCGCCGAGGGCGCCGGCCTCACCGAGCCGGTGACCTTCACCAACACCTTCGCCACCTGCCACGAGCACTGGACCGGCAACCCGACCGACATGCCGGCCTTCATCGGCCCGACCCTGTGGACCGCCGACCCGGCGATCTACAACGGCGAGAACGGCATGTTCGACTGGTCGAACGGCTCGCACCTCGACATGGTGCACGCCACTCAGTACTGCATGGGCATCGCCCACGAGCGCGACAACGTCTACTGGACGTTCAACGGCGCCGAGGGGACGCTCGACCTCTACGACTTCGGCAAGCCCCACTTCCAGGGTCACCACGACCACTCGGACGGCGACGTCACCCGCTTCTACATGCCCGAGGGTGAAGAGCTCAGCCGGATGCCCTACGTGCCCTCGAACATGGTGCTCGTCGGCAACCACCTCTACCTCGCCGACACCGGCAACGGCCGCGTGCTCCGCTTCGACATCGACTCCGAGGTGAGCGAGGAGTTCAGCTTCCGCACCTTCGAGAACCTGCCCGCCACCGGCATGGTCGGCATCGCGTACGAGGTGCTCCTCGACGCCGAGACCCTCGGCGCGGAGTGGGGCGGCGCCAGCCAGCCCAGCGGCCTGGCCATGCTCGACGACGAGACCCTCGCGGTCGCCAACCATGCGACCGGCCACATCTCGCTCTTCGACCTCGACGGCACGCCGGTCCGCACCCTCGACACCGGCACCGGGGTCGGCCTCGGCGGCATGACCGCGCTCGACGGCACCCTGTACTTCGTGCAGATGAGCGAGCGCCGGGTCTACCGCATCGACGTGATCCCCGCCGAGATGTGATCGAGCGGCTCGCGGCGGGACAGCCACTCCTCCGGGAGCGGCGTGCCCGCCGCGGCCAGCAGCCCACCGACGATCGCGCAGGTGGTGTCGCGATCGCCCAGCGCGGAGACCGTGCGCCACATCGCCTCCCGGTAGTCGTCGCGCACGTGGGCGGCGACGAAGAGGCAGAGCGGCACGGTGTCCGGGGCGCTGACCCCCGAGCCGTTCCCGAGCGCGACCGCCGCGTCGACCATGCCGGTCTCGGCCGGCAGACGACGCGCCGCCTCGATGCCCTCGCGCGTGTAGCCCCGCGGCGTGCGCGCGGCCGTGGCGTCCAGGAGCGCGCTCGCGGAGATCGCCGGCTCTTCGACCAGGATGGCGGCCGCCACCGCGATCGCGACGGCGCCGGCCATGCCCTCCTCGTGGGCGTGAGTCACCTCCGCGCTCGCCCGCGCCTCCTCCGCGCACCGATCGAGGTCTCCGGCGAACCAGGCGCCGAGCGGCGCGACCCGCATGGCGCCGCCGTTGCCGAACCGTTCGCCGAAGGCGTCTCCGACCGAGAGGCCGTCCAGGGCTCGGAGCGCGCGATCGAGGGGGCTGACCATGCCCGACGATGCCTCGCTCGAGCTCCCCAGCGCAACCACGGGGAACACAAAGAGGCTTGCGGTCTGTTTCGTGTCGTGGGAAAACGGGTTGCATGGAAGTGTTGCTCGGTATTCTCCCCGCGGTCTTCTTCGCCGGCGTCATGGGGGTGGGCGCCATCGCCTTCGTCGTCTACGGCCAGAAGCGCCTGGGGCAGCTCCAGGAGCAGACCCGCGACTACACGGCGGGCGCGGTCGCGCAGCGCCTGGGCATGGAGGTCGTGCGCGGCGCGCCGGGCCAGAACCTCTGGATCACGGGCAAGACGGCGCTCGAGTCGCAGCACCTCGACATCTGCGTCGCGGGGCAGTGGGCGGGGGTGCCGGTCGACATCGTCTACTACCGCGACGTGCAGCACGAGAAGCACAACTGGACCGAGATGACCGTGCACTCCGAGTGGGAGGTGCGGATCGCCGCGCACACCGAGGCGAGCTTCGGTCACTTCGAGGTCATGTTCCGGCGGCCCAAGGCGCACAACACCGTGACCTCGTTCTTCCGCAACCCGATGCCCGAGCTCCGCACCGGGCACCCGCAGGTCGACGCGACCTACCGGGTGACGGGGGACAACCCGGCGATCGCCGAGGCGCTGGGCGAGCTGCTCGCGCCGCTCATCGGCCTCGAGTACGTGCACGTCGTGGGCGCGCCGGGCCGCGTCTCCTTCCGGCTCGACCGCGGCGCCGCCGGGCGCGGCAACGAGATGATGGGCGTCGCGTACGCGCTCTACGACGCCGAGCGCGTGCTGAACGTGCTGACGGCCATCGTGCGGACCGCCGAGGGGCGCGCATGAGCGGAGAGCCCGGTCGGGGCTGGGGCCCGCCGCCCGCCGCGCGCCCGAACCCGGTGGCCAACGGGCTGGAGGAGGAGCCCCTCGAGGACAGCGTGTTCCGGGCCTTCTTCGGCGTCCCCCGCTGCGTGCGCGGCGGGCGGCGCTGGCTCTACGTCGCGCTCACCCTCGTCGCCGTGCCGGTGCTCGTGCTCGGGTGGTTGATCTACTTCGGCCGGAGGCGGCGCAGCCGGCGTGGGCGCGTGGAGCCGTCCGCGGTGGGGGCGGTGCTGATCGTGGCCACCGGCGGCGTCTACCTGGGCTTCCTGATGCTCGGGGAGGTCTGGGGCTGGAACCCGCACCTGCTCGCCGCGCCGTGCACGCTCGCGCTCGCCGTCGCGCCCCTCCTCGGGCGCGTGATGTTGAAGCGCGGGGGCGCCGGCTCCGGCTGATACCGTCTCTCCATGGAGAGGCTCGAATCCGTCGCCTTCCTCGCGCTGTGCCTCGGCCTCCCGCTCGTCATGGCGGCGCTGCTCCTGCGCCACTTCGTGCGCTGGCTCCTCTCTCGGCGCCGCGAGGGGCGCGCGGTGAAGGCGCTGGGGTGGGAGCCCTCGGGGGAGGGCGCGCTCCGGGAGGCGCTCGAAGACGCGGGTCTCCAGGTCGGGGAGCGCACGCGCCTCTTCGACGTGCGGCAGCGCCGGGGGCTCGTCACCGCGAGGTGCCACCGGCGCGCGATGGGGGGCGCCAGGTCGCAGACGTCGGGCGAGCGCCGCGCCCTGCTCGTGGTCCCGCGCGAGGCGCCCGGTCCGCGGGGAGTGGCGCAGCCGAAGACCGGCGGTCTGCTCGAGTCGATCGTGCTCGGGCTCGGCGAGGCGCTCGGGGCGCGGGCGCTCGACCCGGAGGGGTGGTCGTGGGCCCACGTCCACGGGCCCGGAGGCTGGCTCTCCGCCGAGGACGCCGACGCGGTGCGCGCCCTGCTCGGACCGCAGGATCGCCTCCACCTGGGAGCGCGCCACGTGGTGCTGTCCCGCCCGGCGGAGCATCTCGACGGCCTGCTCGAGGACGGCCCCGCGCTGTCCGAGACCCTCCGCCGGCTCTGACTGGTCGCCGCGCGGCGGGCGCCTACCTCGTCCCCGGAGGAGACGAGATGAACGCGCGCACGCTGATCCTGACGCTCGGCCTCGCGCTCGCCGGATGCGGCGGCGCAGACGAGGCCGACGAGCCCGCCGAGACGACCGCCGAGATGGAGGCCACGAGCGGGTCCGAGACCACCGGCGAGTCCTCGGCGACCCCGCCGCCCGGCCGCATGAGCGAGGTGCTCACCGCGCTGGCCGGGGATCCGCTCCTGACCGTCTACGTCGACGGACCGAGCGCGGTGGAGGACGGGCCGATCGCCGCCGGCGAGCCGGTCACCTACGAGACCCAGGTCTACGTGCACAACGACGGCGACCAGCCGGCCGCGATCGATCAGGCGCAGGTGAAGTTCGCCATCTACTCGACCGCCGACGACAGCCGCACGCCCTGCATCGACGTCGACGACACCGGACCTCCGGAGCACGTGGGCCAGGACTCGATGGAGTCGTTCCGCGGCATCGCGCGCTGCACCTTCCCGGAGGCCGGGACCTACGAGGTCCACACCTACGTCAGCTTCGCGGCGGGTGAGCTGGACGGAGACTTCGACATCGAGCGCCACTTCGCGGGCCGCATCGAGGTCGAAGCTCGGTAGACGAGGTCACAGCGACTCGCTCGCGACGGCGCTCCAGCAGGTGGGCGCGCACCCCGGGCCGTTCGGCATGTTCGGCTCGCCCGCGTCCACCGCGACGGTCTCCCGCCACAGCTCCGTCCCGCCCTGCGAGACCGTCACGTCGACCGACTCGAACGGCGCGCCGTCGGGGTTGAGCTCGGCGTCGCCGAAGGGATCCGTCAAGGTGACGACCACCGTGGCCTCGTCCCAGCGCAGGGTGGCGAAGCGATAGCCGAAGCAGCTCGCCATGTCGTCCGCGGGCTCGGGCCCGACGGAGCACCGTAGCTCCTGCTGAGGCGTCGTGATCTCGACCTGGTAGGGGCCGCTGGCGAGGTCGAGGTCGTGGGAGAGGCGGACCTCCAACGTGGAGGTGCAGTCCACGAGGGTGCACTCGAGCGAGCACGCGGTGAGCAGGCACGCGAGCGCGGCGAGGGTGACGGTCGTGCGCACGGCCGGAGCATAGCCTTCCCATCGGCGCTTCGGGTCCTATCGAATGCGCGTGAGCTTCGAGCCCCGAACCGATCCTCGACGCGTGCTCGCGTGGAGCGCCGCCTGCGCGGTCGCGCTCGGCCTGGTGGTGCTCTTGCCGCAGGCCCTCTCGGTCGTGCTCGCGGGGGTCGCCGGGGTCGTGCTCGGGGCCGCGCTGACCGCGGCGAGCGAGGCGATCTCCAAGAGGACGCCGCTCGGGCGCAAGGCGGCGCTCGCGCTGGTCATCGCGCTCTCGATCGGCGTCCTGGCGTCCTACGTGGTGTGGGTCTTCGAGGTGACCGTGCCCGAGCTGCAGCGCCTCGGCGGGCGGCTGCCCGAGGCGATCGCCGAGCTCCAGGACCAGCTCCGCGGCTGGGGGCTCGGCCGGGTCGCGGACGCGATCGGCTCCCCGGCCGGCGCGCTCCAGCAGAGCGATACCCTGCGCGAGCGGCTGCTCGGCGTCTTCTCTTCGACCCTCGGCGGGCTGGCGGCCCTCGCGCTCATCGTCTTCGTCGGCGTCTACACGGCGATCCGTCCGGACACCTACATGGAGGGCGTGGTCGCGCTCTTCCCGCCGCGTCGCCGCCCCCGGATCCGCGAGATGATGTGCACCCTCGCGAGCACCCTGCGCTGGTGGCTCGTCGGTCGCACCCTCTCGGCGGCGGTGGTCGGCGTGGCCACCGGGCTCGCGGTCTGGGCGCTCGGCGTGCCCATCCCTCTGACGCTCGGCGTCGTGGCCGGCGTGCTGACCTACGTGCCCAACCTCGGCCCGGTGCTCACGCTCGTCCCCGCCGCGCTCCTGGCCCTCACGGTGAGCCCGAGCACCGCCCTGGTGGTGGTCGCCATCTACGCGGGCGTGCAGCTGGTCGAGAGCTACGTGCTCACGCCGATGGTGCAGGAGGTCGCGGTCGAGGTGCCGCCCGCGCTGCTCCTCTTCGCGCAGGCGCTCTCCGCGGTGTTCTTCGGCATCCTCGGCGTCGCGCTCGCCGCGCCCCTCGTCGCGGTCGCCCTCGACCTGGTGAAGGAGCTCTACGTCGAGGACCGGCTCGAGGCGGACGCCGCGCCGGCCGAGTGACGCCCACCGGTCGGGAGCCGCACCTCGCAGGCCCCGCTCGCCGCGTGCATCACCGCGCTCTGGACCGTGATGTCCATGCGCACGCCCGGGTCCATCAGCACCTCGAAGACCTCGTCGAAGGAGGCGGGCCGCGAGCGGAGGGCCAGGTAGGTCGCGCGGTCGAAGCGCTTGCAGGAGGTCGCGGCGAGCGCGTCGTCGGGGCGCTCGAAGCCGTCGTCGATCGAGCGATAGTCGTTCGTCACCGTCACCAGCCCGTTCGCCGGCGTCCGGAGCGCGCAGCGCGTGCTCGTCCGCTCGATGACGACCATCTCGCCGGCCTCCGTGCCGGTGACGAGCAGCAGGCAGTCCGACGCGATCGGCGTGTCGGCCAGCCGAATCACCGCCTCGTCGTAGCTGCGGGCCTCGTCGAAGACCTGTCGCAGCAGCAGGGTGACGGGGAGCGCGAGGGGCTTCGGCTCGGCGCTGATCACGGCGTTGAGCGAGACGGCGAAGCGGCCCTCGGCCACGCCGGTGAACACACCCATGAACCCGGGCCAGCCGACGGAGCGGTAGGGGGTGGGCGCGCCGTCGTACTCGCAGACCAGCGTGTGCTCCGAGAGCATGCGGCGGTCGGTCCACCAGTCCAGGTTGCGCGCGTGCAGCGGGCCCTCGGGCGTGTCGACCGCGAACGCCGTGCACCCGAGCACCGCGTGCATCGCGTCGTAGTAGAGGTTCGCGACGAGCGAGGCGTTCGGCGTGATCCCGATCTCGTCCGCAATCGCGTCGATCTCGGCGCCGAAGGCCTCCGGCACGCACGCCGCGCGGTACGCGTCGACCAGATCGCCGAAGACCTCGAGGCCGCCGAGGTCCCGCACGTAGCTGTCGGCCAGCTCGCGCGCCTCCTTCGCCCAGGCGCCGATCCCCTCCCAGCGCCGCCCGGGCGCCTTCGCCAGATCCACCGAGAACGTCCCGAGCATGCCGCACCGTAGCACGCTATCGTGACGGGATGCCGCGCTCCGACGTGCTGACGGGCAAGCTCGACGCGCGGGATCGCGCGACCCGAAGGCGGCGGCGACCCCGGACGGCGGCGCCCCCCGTGGATCCGCACGATGTCTTCGAGGCGTGGCTCGCGGGCTCGCGGTACGCGGGCGTCGCGCCGGGGGCGGTCGCGCGGATCGACCTCGACGCGTTCGTACGCGACAGCGGCGAGGTCCCGCTCTCCCCTGCCGAGCGCCTGCGCTCGCTCGGGGTCCACCTGCAGCGACGGCGGGGACCGGCGCCGCCGCCCCACGCCCTCGACCGCGTGTTCGAGGCCGCGACCCGGCTCGCGCCCGACGACGCCCGCCTCTGGTACGCCTGGGGCGTGTGGGCGGAGGAGACCTCCAGGCGCTGGGATCCGGACGCCGACCCGGAGAGAGACCCGCGGGCTCGGCTCGCGGCGCGATGTTTCCTCCGCGCGCGAGAGGTCGGGCCGGAGCACGCGTTCACGCACTACGGCGTCGGCCTCGTCCGGCTCGAGCGGGGTGACGCGCAGGAGGCGCTCGCGTGCTTCGACCGCGCGGTCGCGCTCGACCCGGACGATCCGCTCGCGCACCTGTATCGGGCCTACGCGCTCTGGGATCTCGAGCGCTTCGCGGACGCGGTCGAGGCCTTCGAGGCGGTGCCGCTCGAGGGGCTCCGGGGCGAGCGCGCCTGGCGCGTGGACGAGGTGCTGGAAGAGACGGCGCGCTGCCGATTGTTGGCGGGTGACCCCATGGGAGCGCGCCGGGATTACGAGCGACTGGTCGCGCGGTTCGAGAAGGAGCCGCGGCGGATCCGGAAGCTGGACCCCGGGCTGATCGATCGGGTGCTGGAGGAGCACTTCGCGGGCCCGCTGCTGGAGAGATATCGAGCCACGTGTGTCGCGGCGGGGCTCGTGTGACCGACCGATACGATTGAACCGACGACATTCATCCAGACGAGGTGAGGGACCGGCCCGCAGAGCCTCGGCCAACCCGCTCCCGCGAGAGCCGCGGGGCGAAGGTGGCAACGCCGGAACGATGGAGGAGCTCATGGAACACGACATCAGAGAGCTGGCCCGCGACATCTCGAGCCGGCCGCGCTTGCTGGAGGCCGGGAGCGAGGAGGGCCGGCGCTTCTATCGCTGGAGCGTCACGGACCTGCTGGTGGCCGTCGACGCGCGCGAGGTGCACCTGGCCCGTAGGCGCGCCCGGGTGGCGATGCCGCGGGGGCGCGTGCCGGCGCTCATACGCGCGACCGATCGCTGGGCGAAGGCGAGGGAGCGCTGGGCCGCGTTCTACGCGTGGGGGTTGCCGCCGGTGGGCGCCTTGGCCCGGTACTACCTGCCGCCCTACGCCGAGGACCCCGTGCAGGTGGGAGGGCGCGGCGCGGCCGGCGCCTTCTCCGGGCGGGACACGCTGCGCGAGCTCCCGCCCACGCCGGTCGCGGACGGAGTGACCCGGATCGCCGAGTGGTGGCGGGTCGAGGAGCGGGTCGGGCCCCCGGAGGGCGCGCTCATCGGCGAGCGCTGGACGGTCGGCGACGCGCTGGTGCTGGACGCGCTGCGCCGGGAGCTGGTCCTCGGGGTCGACGACGAGGAGCTCCGGCTCCGGAGCGGCGACGCGCCGGTGTTTCGCGCGATCTACTCGCAGGCGTGGCCGCGGAGGTCGCGCAGGAAGCGGTCGAGATCGCGCCGCTGAGCGCGCTCGAGGTTCGGGTACATGCCGGGGCGGGTGGTCGCGATCGCGGCCAGCCCGTCGTCGTCGCCGTAGAACGTGATCTCCTCGTCGCCGCGGCGGAAGCTGCAGCGGGCGGGCCCGCGATCGCACGCGAGGTCCTGCCCGGTGTAGCTGGCCATCTGCTCGGCGAACGCGGCGCGGGCCTCGTCGCCGCAGTGGTGATCGCTGACGAGCTCCGGCACGAGGCCGGTCTGCTCGCTGACGAACACCGAGAAGCGCGCGGGCGCCGGGCGATCGGTCGCGTGCGCGGCGCGCCAGAGCGCGCAGACCCCCTCGCCGGCCTCGACCCAGCTGCGGACCGCGCGGCTGTCGGTGCGGGGCACGCGGGAGGCGTGGTGCACGATCGCGTCGAGGAAGAGGCGCTCGCCTTCGGTGCGGAAGTAGAACGAGTAGCCGCTGCCGTCCGGCGCCTGCGAGGTGCACCGCGAGAGATCGCGATCGCACCGGAACGTGTCGCCTTCGTTCACCGCGAACGAGGTCCCGGGGTGATCGGCCACCTCGCTGACGTCGCAGTGCTGGGCCACCCCCGTGCGCCCGCTGTCGTGCGTGCCGACGCCGCGCTGCGGATCGACCAGCCGCCGCAGCACGTCGGCCTCGAAGGTCGCACGCTTCAGCACCTCGAAGATCGCGTCGGCGTCTCCGGCGACGATGGGCTCCGGAGGCGCCTCCGCCTCTTCCGGCTCCGGCTCCGCCTCTTCGGGCTCCGGCTCTTCGACGGGCTCCGGCTCCGCCTCTTCGACGGGCTCGGGCTCGGGAGCTGGCTCGGGCTCCACCCGAGCCGTGGTGGTGGACTGGTTCTCCGTGGCGCCCCCACAACCGAGCGCGAGGACGAACCCGAGGCACAGCCAGCGGGGACTCATCTTCGACATGGCGCGCACTCTAGCAGCGCGCGGGGAACATGCTCCCGGCTCCCGACGTCCGAAAAAGTCCCGTGATTGTGTACGCTCGGGGGACATGACGTTCACGAGAGCCCTCCTCGTCGCCCTGCTCACCCTCGCTTGTGATGGCGAGACCGTGACCGACGCGGGCGTCGATCCGAGGGGAGACGCCGGCGTGGAGCTCGATTCGGGCCCTGCGACGGAGGACGCGGCGGCGGAGGACGCGGCGACCGAGGACGCGGCGACGGAGGACGCCGCGACGGATGACGCGGGCGCCGAGGGCTGCCCGCCGGCCTCCGCCCTGGACCCGATGGCGCTCTCGCGGCGCACCCTCCGCGCCAGCGGCTGCGCCGCGTCGACCGCCGACACGCCCTGCGCCGACCACCTGCTCTACGAGCCCGCCAGCCCGGCGAGCGACCGCCTCTGGGTGATGCTGCCGGGCACGGGCATGGAGCCCGACAAGCACTCGTGGATCGGGCAGATCGCCGCGCACGTCGGCTTCCGCGCGCTGCTCCTCAGCTACGACACCTCGCAAAACGTCAACGAGTTCTGCCAGGCGGAGGGCACGCCGACGTGCCACGAGGCCGTGCGGGACCTCTTGCTCACCGGCGGCGAGCGGAGCGCGGGCGGCGAGACCTACCGGGTCGACCCCGCCCGCTCGGTCGTGGGGCGCCTGCTCGCCGTCCTGCGAAGCGAGGCGTGGGGCGCCGACTATCTGCGGCGAACGCCGGAGGGCCCGACCGACGTCGACGCCGTCGACTGGAGCCGCGTGGTGGTCGTCGGCTTCTCGCTCGGCGCCGGGCAAGCGATGCGCCTCACCCAGCGCGCGCCGATCGCGGGCGCGCTCTTCATCGACGGCGCCAAGGACCCGTGGGAGCGGGTCGGCGACACCACGCGCTACGCCGACTGGCCGACGCAGCCCATCCTGGCGCCCGCCGACGCGCTCTACGGCGCCTATCACGTGGACGGCAGCGACGTGGAGGCGCTCGTCGAGCAGTGGCGTCGCCTCGGGGTCACCGACGTGCGCGCCGACGTGGACGCCGCGGCGATCCCGCCCGACGCGCGCGTGCTCTTCACCGCGCAGACGCCCCCGAGCGGCGTCACGCCGCACCTCTCGATGGCGCGCAGCGCCGACATGCCGGCCGACGTGGACGGCACCCGCGCGAGCGGCGCCACGGACGTGCACCTCTACGCGGCCTACTCGAGCGTCTTCTGCGCGCTGAGGTGATGCGGATGAGGGCGACAGCTTTGGTGGCTTTGGTTCTGGTGGCCTGCGATGGCGGCGGCGCGACCGACGCCGGGTCACCTCCCGACGCCGGGTCACCTCCCGACGCCGCCCCCGTGACCGACGCGAGCGTGATGGACGGAGGAGACGCGAGCCTCCCGCTGGCGCCACCGCTCGACGAGGCGCTCGACTGCCGACGGGCGGGCTCGGCGGGTGGGCTCCCGAACGGCACCGAGCTGATGCGGGTCGACGTCGATCTCGAGCGCTACCCGGACGCGCTCTGCAACGACGGCACCGGCGGTGTGTTCTTCGTGCGTCGCGCGTCACGCCCCGAGGACCGGGACCGCTGGGTGATCCAGCTCCTCGGCGGCGGCAGCTGCCCGGACGGTCAGGGCTGCGCGAACCGCTTCTGCGCCGAGGGCAGCCACATCGGGGCGTTGAAGATGTCGAGCCGCGAAGCCCCGAGGCGCGGCACCACCGGCGAGGGCATCTCGAGCCCGCGGGCCGACAACCCCTTCGCCACCTGGAACCACGTCGTCGTCTGGTACTGCAGCTCCGATCTCTGGTCGGGCACCGCGCGGGACGTGACCCTCGAGGCCGAGCACCCGACCCGCGGCGAGCCGCTCCGCTACCGCGCGCACTTCCTCGGCGCGCGCATCTTCGACGCGGTGATCGACACCCTCCGCGCGGAGCCCTTCGCCTACGTCGACGCGGCGGGCGCCGAGGTGGCGATGCGCGATCTCGACGCCGCCGAGACCGTGCTCCTCGCCGGCGCGTCGGCGGGCAGCGGCGGCGTGCGGAACCAGGTCGATCGCTTCGCCGAGACGCTCGGGCCCGACGTCGACGTTCGCGCCGTGCTCGACGCGGTGATGTCCCCGTCGCGCGAGCGCCTCGGCTACGCGGGCTCCACGCTGTGCGCCGAGCGGGGCCTCTGCTCTCACGAAGATCACCTCCGCCCGGTGTGGGAGCAGACCCGGGCGTTCCGCGCCGCGGTGGGTGACGAGAGCTGCGTGAGCTGGCACGCCGCGAACGACCCGGGGAGCGAGTGGCTCTGCGGCGACCTCGACCACGTGCTGCGCCATCACCTCGCGACGCCCTTCTTCTTCCGCCAGGACCAGTCGGACGGGCTCGTCATGCCGAACACGCTCGCGTTCGGCTACACGGTGCCGAGCCGCGGCGACGCGACGATGGACGAGCGCCTCTTCGCCGAGCTCATCGCGGAGGAGACGGAAGAGCTCACCACCGCCGCGTGGTGGACGAGCGAGGCCCACGAGCCGGTCGACGTCGTGCCCGGCGGCTTCAGCCCGCGCTGCGGCCACCACGAGACGCTCCGCAGCGAAGCCGCCACCTACGACGTGAGCGTGAACGACGGCGCCTTCCTCGAGGCCCTCGACCGCTGGCTCGCCGGCGCCCCGGTCAGCGCCGTCGCCCGAGACCCCGCCACCTTCGCGTGTCCGTGATCTACCGCCTCTGAGAACGCCCAGCGCGATTGGGAAACGAGGAAACTCCGTCCCAGAGTCAGAGGCTCTCGAGGTGGGCGAGGAGGGCGGCGCGCTCGGCGTCGTCGAGGGTCGTCCCGTAGGAGTGGCCGCGAACCGGTCCGGGGTTACGGCCGCGCTCGTAGCCTTCGTCGAAGCGGTCACGCCCGAAGAGGTCTTCGAGGCTCGGCACCGAGCCGTCGTGGAGGTAGGGCGCGGCGTCCGCGACCCGCACGAGGGCCGCCGGGCGGTAGCCGCCGGTGCCGCGCGCGTGGCCCATGGCGAGCTCGGGGTCGGTGCCGACGCGCGCCGCGGGCGCGAGGGAGTCGCCGGCCCCGATCTCGTTGTCGTGACATCGCGCGCACTCGCGCTCGAAGACCCGAGCGCCCAGCGCGGAGGACGGCGCGCGACGCGGCGGCGGCTCGATCGCGTACAGGAACACCGCGAGCGCGAACACGAGCTCCCGGGGCGGGCGCGCGTGGTGGTGGTTCGCCTGGATGTACTGCGTCTCCTGACGCACCAGCAGCGCGAGCGGAGACTCGTGGGTCAGCGTGCCCGCCTGGGTCAGCAGCCGCTCGTGGCGCAGGCCGTAGAGATCGGGGATCGCGATCGGCGTGTCGGCGACGTCCTCGATCACGTCGGCGCGCCCCGGCCCCCACGACTCCCAGCGCGCGCGCACGTCGGGCTCGATCTCGCGGCCGCGCGCCTCGTAGTGCGCGATGCGGACTCTGCCGTAGTCGAGCGCGCGCCGCGCCCGGCCGGCGATGGCGGGGCCGCCCCCGGGGAGTCGGTCGGCGTGGCAGAGCGCGCAGGTGATCCCGACCTTCGGCGCGCCGTCGATGTCCCGCATCCAGACCAGGCCGGGCATCGTCCCGTCGTCGTCGACGATCACCCCGAGCGCCTCCGCCAGCTCGGGGTCGCGCAGCGTCGTCTCCCAGAACGGCTCGTGCCGGAGCGGCAGCTCGAAGAACACGCGCTCGCCGAGGGCGCGCCACCCCTCCCAGCTCGACGGCCGCTCCCCGCCCCACAGCGGGCGCGCCCGGTCGCTCAGCGTCACCCGGCCGGACTCGCGGAAGCGGGCGGCGCTGCGCCGGGTCACCCGCTCGGTGCGCGGGTTCCATACCGGGAGCGCGTCCCAGCCGCGGGTCCGCAGCCCGTAGGAGCCGAGGCGCGTCTCGGCGTAGAGGTTGTGCCGGCTGGTGAGCGACGCCTCCATCCCTGCGCGCCGCGCGCCGTCGTCCTCGAGGTAGCGATCGGCGTGCGCGAGGATCCACGCGTCCGACCACGGCTCGAAGCGCTCGGGGGCGGGCGGCGCCGGACGGACGGAAGCAGCGCGCTCGTCGTCACACCCAGCGACGACGAGCGCGAGAACGAGCAGGCGAAGGGCCCAGCTCAGGTCACCACCTCGGCCTCGCGGCTCGCCGGCTCGAACTCGAGCGTGCGCTCGATGCCGTCGATGCGGACGTCTGCCTCGATGCGGAAGCTCATGCCGTAGGTCCGGTGCGCCTCGCCCGAGCCGATGGCCGACCAGTCGGGCGCGTCGAGATCATACGACACCGCGAGGTCCGCCCCCTCGAACACCATCTGGTCCCAGGCGATGTAGCCCTCTTCGGTGAAGCGGCGGGCGTTGCGGCTGCTCAGCTCCTCCACCAGCTCGCCGTCCATCGTGTACATGCGCACGCGCAGCACCTCGAACGGCACCGGGTCTCCGCTCTCGGCGGCGACGAGGCGGAGGCGCATCCCGGTCTGGGTGCAGCCGAAGCCGCAGCCCGGGCCGTCGCAGTCCCCGCCGATGAGCCCGGGGCCCTCCGCCGGATCACCGGGCTCGCCGCTGCTCCCGCAGTCGTCGCCCAGGGTGACGGCGGCGATCGACGCCTCGACATCGAGCGCGCTCTCACGCGTGTGGCTCATGCAGGCGGTGAGGAGCGCGGTGGCTCCGACCAGGGCGAGAAGGATCTTCAGGCTACGGTTCATCGGGCTGACCTCCGTTGGGACACCCCGTGCTCTTCACTCGGTGTGCCAAGCCGTTGTTGGCCGGAACGTGCCGAAGGTGCGTGCCGGAGTGTGCCGGTCGGGCTCAGATCGAGGTCGACGCGGTCCCGGTCCAGCAGACGGGCTCGCATCCCGGCCCGTTCGGCGTGATCGGCTCCCCCGGATCGACGTCGAGGGTCTCTCGGGCCAGCTCGCTGCCGTCGCGCGACACGACCACCTCGACGGACGTCACGGGCTCCGAGGCGGAGTCCTCTCGAAGGCTGACGGTGATCGTCGAGCCGTCCCAGGCGACCTCGGCGTCGGTCGCTCCGGAGCAGCTCTGCCGCTCGGCCGTGAGCGCGGGCCCGACCGAGCAACGCACCGTTCGGTCCGCCGTGATGACGTCGAGCTCGAGCGCGCCTTCGGACAGGTCCGAGGAGTGGTCCAGCTGGACGGTGAGCGCCGAGGAGCAGTCGGCGGCGGTGCACTCCAGGGACATGCTGCAACCGCCGAGAACGAGCGAGCCTCCGGCGAGCACCGCGGAGAGAAGACGAGGAAGTCGAAGCGTATTCGTGTTCATGCCGCCCGCGCCGTGCGCATCCCGTGCCAGTCCATACACGGCAACCTCCGCTCCCGAGGAGGTGCCGGCCTGTGCCAGAGCGTGAGCAGATCGAGACCACGACCGGAGACGAGCGAAGCGAGGTCGCCGCACGCGCCACCGCCCCCGTTCGGTCCCGCGGCAGCGGGCGGTCAGCGAGTGCGAGCCGGGGCGCTTCACACCCCCTTCCGAGCGACTGGGCCGAGACGACGGCAGGCGACGAGCGAAGCGAGGTCGCCGCACGAATCACCCCGCCCCCGTTCGATCCCGCGGCAGCGGGCGGCCAGCGAGCGCGCAGCGCGAGCGCGAGCCGCAGGGGCCCCAGCGCCCCGTCGCTGGGGTCGCGGCGCGAGCGCGAAGCGCGACGCGCCGGCGGAGTCGGGAGGGGGGCCCCATTGGCGCTTCGCCCAATGGGGGGAG